>JFJP01036208.1_pt1 | contig 69928 bp, 66 predicted proteins | sample 431651 | NCBI WGS metagenome assembly JFJP01 (sample SAMN02602958, study PRJNA72255) | Microbial mat metagenome, whole genome shotgun sequencing project. | biome: fresh water; feature: sink hole; material: water; isolation source: purple microbial (photo- and chemosynthetic) mats found in... | reverse complement strand
AATCTATATTGAAGACACCGTGAATGTCTTTGACCGCCGAAACGTCAGTTTTGAAAAAAACGGCACCTGCTGTCTTCCCGGCTGCCTTTTGTATGTTGTTCAGGGCACATACGCTCAAATCGGATCCCGATTTGTAGAGCAACAGATATGCTTTTTCCATTCCGGTAATCTTTTCAGACAGTTCCGTGTACGAATGTATGTCGGTAATTTCGGTACCTCCGAACGGTTTATTTTTAATAAGATACTGATAAAGTCCATGGATGACAACTGATTATTGTTGTCATCTACAGATCAGACGCACCCCTCGTCGCAGCATCGATCGCGGACATCACCGAATCGTCGAGCCGTGCGACCAGGTCCATGGCTTTCATGTTTTCGGACACCTGTTCGGGGCGGGAGGCGCCGGTAAGGACGGTGCTGACGTGCGGATTTTTTGCGCACCAGGCGATAGCGAGCTGGGCGCTGGTAGCACCGAGTTCTTTGGCGATTGGTGCGAGGACGGCGGCTGCCTTTACCCGGTCGGGGGTCAGGGCGGTATCGCGGAGCCAGCCGTAGTCCTTCAACGCCAGTCGTGAGCCTTCGGGGATGCCGTTTGAATATTTGCCGGTCAGGATGCCCGATGCGAGCGGACTCCAGGTGGTCAATCCGAGACCCGTGCCATCATAGAGACGCGCATACTGGTTTTCGACGCGGTCACGGACAAAAAGGTTGTATTGCGGCTGTTCCATTACCGGTTTGCGAAGGTTGCGCCGGTCGGCGATCTCCCAGGCTTCGCGGTATTCCTCGGCGCTCCATTCGCTCGTTCCCCAATACAGGGCCTTGCCGGAGGCGATGATGTCGCTCATGGCCCAGACTGTCTCCTCGATGGGAGTGTCGGGATCCGGGCGGTGGCAGAACAACAGGTCGACGTAGTCCATACCGAGACGCTTGAGGCTTCCGTCAATGCCTTCGAGGAGCCGCTTGCGGTTGAGCGTGTTCTTCTCGTTCGGTCCCTCGTTGATACCCCAAAAGAGCTTGGTAGAGACCAGATACGAACCCCGCCTGAGAGCGAGCTTTTTCAATGCCGCTCCCATGATCTCTTCTGCCTTGCCCTTGCCCGCATCGTAAGCCGTCTTTATGGAAGTCGCGGCGGCGTCGATGTCCACCTGATTGCCGTATGTCACCCATGATCCGAGCGACAATACGCTTGTTTTGATCCCGGAGTTTCCCAGTCTTCTGTATTCCATTGTGTACCTTCTTTATGAAAGGATATGAAATGAATATCAGCAGGAGGAGCGGATACGGTCAAGATAAATGCATTATATACGGTAGTAATGCTCAATATCCCACCACAAAAATCCCCTTCATGTCATTGAAATGCGTATCCCGGGTTATGACGGCGGCGCCGCAGGCGAGGGCGGTGGCGGCGATCCAGATGTCGTTGGTAGGCACCGGAGTGCCCGATTCTTTCAGGTTTTTGACCAGGAGCGCATATTTCTCCGCTTCTGCGAGGCCCATGACTTGCAGGTGTATTCCGCTTTGCGACATGAAGGTATTGAACGCGAACCAATTAGCCTCACGACGGTTGCCCTGCAAAAAGCCCGAGAACAATTCTCCCGCTACGATGGAGGGAATGATCAAAGAATCGGCTTCCTCGAAAGCAGCAATGACCGTTTCGATGCCCCGGCAAAAAGCGCTATAGGCGTTGGTATCTACAACCAGCGTCATTTCCAAACCTCATTGTCCACCACTGAAAAATTTGTTTGCGTCCGTTCGAAATCCGCATACTCTTCGGCACTCCACTGTCCCGCCAATTCCCGAAGACTTCGTTTTTTCTTGGAACCGGATTCAATGCCGAGCGACTCCTTCAACAAAAGGCCGGCAACATTGCTCAAGCTGGTATTTGTCGAACGGGCTTTTTCACGTATGATTTGTTCAACCTGTTCATCAAGATCCCGAATGGTTATTTGACTCATGAGTCATCTCCTTGAACCAAGTATACACGCTCCAAACAGAAATGACAAGAATCAGTTCGTTTTTTTCAGCGTCCCGTACTTTTCCAGTTCCAGAATCGAACATTCCGCCGAGAAACCCGCTGGAGGGACGCCGAGGGACTGGATGAGACGGGCCCAAAAATTGACCTGGGCTGCGGTGCTCGCGAGGATTACCATGCCGCGCTCGCCGAAGAGGCTGCGAACACTGGCGATGTTGTCGGCGTCGAACGAAACAGGCGTGGAGGTAATGGAAGCGGCATAGCGGAGGGCGGCGATTTCCTTTTCGCAGAAGATACCGGACGGTTTCGTTTCGGGTTGTGCGGCGAAATCGCGGAGGGCGGCAATGTCGGCTTCGGCCAGCCCCGCCCCGGTAAAATCGTGGGCGTTCATGTCGACGCAAAAAGCGCAGGAAACGCGCATCGATACGTAAATGCGGACCAGGGCAAGCGTGCGCCGGTCCGCTTCCGGCTCGTCGTGCGCGACGAAGGCTTCGAGAAATCCCGAACCGATCAGGGCCTTCGGATACCAGCCGAGAATCCGGTTTGCAACCAATCGCTTCCCGAGCTTCCGCTCGACCGCACCGAGCAGCAAGCGCAAGGGCCAGGGCAGTCTCGCTTCGCTTATATAGCCAGTCTGTTGTGTTTGTTTCATAAGGTGAATATACATAATTTGAAACCTATAAATAATACAATTTATTGACAGATATCTGTATCATGTTTAATATATCTGCATGAGAACAACATTGAATTTACCGGACAGCATGGTACGTGAGGCAAAAATGAGGGCATTGCAAGAAGGAAGCACCCTGACGGATTTGTTGGTACAGGGGTTGAAACAACGTCTGGAAGCCTCATCGGTAATCAGGGAGTTGCCGGTATCGGCGGCTACAGGTGGACTTTGCGCGGGATCGGACTGGTTCGCGCTTGGCGAGGGAACGGCCGAAACCGAGGGCTACCGATGATCTTGTGGGATGTAAATCTCTGGGTTCATGCATTCAGGCAGGAAAGTCCACTTCACGAAACGGCTCGCTTTGATATGGAAAGTTCGTTTCATTCTGCCGAACCATTCATTTTTTGCCCGAATATCGCTGTTTCTTTTTTACGCCTTGTGACCAATCCCCGCATTTTTGTCCAACCATCGACCAGTATCGAAGCCTGGGCCTTTATTGATGCTTTTTCCTCCCAGCCTTCCGCCCGGGAGTCATCGATCGATGCGATGACAATGGGCATCTTCAAGCATATCACCCTGATCAACCGGACATCCGGCAACACCATTCCGGATGATCTTCTGGCCGCCCTTGCAATCAGGCATGATGCCGTGCTGCATACGGCCGACCGGGGTTTCGCGCGATATGAAGGTATCCGTCTGGAATTCATTTCTTGACAATTTACCATTACGTTATTACAGTAATTACATGGAAACAAAATTAATCCGGATCGGCAATTCCCGGGGCATACGCATTCCGCAGGTTATGCTCGAGCTTTATCATATGCAGGAAGGAAACGCTCTCGAGATCGAAACGAGGCGTGACGGTATTTTGATCCGCGCCCTTCCAGATCAAAACAAAGTGTCCTGGGAAACCGCGTATGCCGAAATGGCGGCGGAAGCGGAGGAACGGTATGAGTGGGCGGACTGGGATGGTCTTGCCGGGGACGGTACCGATGCTTGAACGATACGGAATATATTGGGTCAACCTTGATCCCGTCCAGGGAAGTGAAATCTCTAAAATGCGCCCGGCGGTAATCGTCAGCGACGAACAGATGAACCGCCTCTTATCGACTGTGGTTGTCTGTCCGGTAACGTCCCGGCTTCATCCTCACTGGCCCAGCAGGATACAAATTCCGGTGGACGGCCGTTACTCCGAAATCGCCGTCGATCAAATCCGTACAATCGACAAGTCACGACTGGGCAGCTTGATCGGAACGATAGATAACGCTGCCGCGGCGGAAATCCGCCATGTCATAACTGAGATGTACGGCGTACTTTCCCTCGAGGGGATAGCGCAATAACAAAGGCCCGGGTACACCCGGGCCTTTTTATGGAGCGAAAGGGGAGACTTCCCCTTCCTGAATTGTAATTTCCGGTCAGATCACCGTGCCGTCGGGGCAGAGAGCGTTTTTGGTGATGACGTAGATGCCGTCCACCACGTGATAAAAGCCGTAATCGCCGTCCTCGGGGGTTTTCCCCATGCCTATGGAAACGTCCTTGCCGATGCGGGCGTTCTTGTCGATGATGGCGCGCCTGATGACGGTCCGCTCGCCGATGCCGAGCGGGGGAACGCCCTTGCGGAGATTTTCGGAACGCTGGACGTCGGTTTCGTAAAAGTCGGCACCCATGCAGATGACGCCTTCGAGATATGCACCCGTTTCGATGATGGACCTGATTCCGATGACCGAGCGTTTGATGGTGGCGTTGGTGATGACGCAGCCTTCGCTCGCGGCGACCTGATCGAGGGATGCCATGTTGATCTTCGAGGAGGGCAGGTTGCGGTTGTGGGTATAGATCGGTGCGTCCTCGTCATAGAAGTTGAATTTTGGCGTAATGCCGGTGAGATCGAGGGTGGCGTCGTAAAAATTCCGGATGGTTCCGATATCCTCCCAATAGCCGTCGTATACGTACGAGGCCACGTTGTATTTCTTGATGGCTTCCGGGATGATCTCCTTGCCGAAATCGGTGAGGGTGTTGTTGAGCGAGGCTTCCATCGCGGCGGCGTTGAAGATGTAGATGCCCATCGAGGCGAGATAGTCCTTTCCGTTGACCGCCGCAGGCGTGCGCGCTTCCTCGGGGATGATCCAGTCGTCGATGTTCTTCGTCGCGCCGGGTTTTTCCATGAACTCGGTGATGTGGTTGGTCTTGTCGGTCTTGAGGATGCCGAAGTCCGAAGCGTCGGCGCGGGTGACGGCGGTGCAGGCGATGGTGATGTCGGCCCCCGATTCCTTGTGCTTGCGGAGGAATTCGGAGAGGTCCATGCTATAGAGCTGGTCGCCCGACAGTATGAGGTAGTGGGTGGGTTTCTGGGTCTTGAAATGGAGGAAGTTCTTGCGTACCGCGTCCGCGGTGCCCTCGTACCAGCCCGAATGCTCGAAGGTCTGCTCGGCCGCGAGGATTTCGACGAACCCGCCCGAGAAGGTGTCGAAGTTGTAGGCACGGGCGATATGCATGTGCAGGGAGGCGGAGTTGAACTGGGTCAGGACGTATATCTGGTTGAAGCCCGAATTGATGCAGTTGGATATGGGTATGTCGACGATACGGTGTTTTCCGCCGAACGGGACTGCGGGTTTCGAGCGTTCCTTGGTAAGCGGATACAGGCGTGTTCCTTTTCCCCCGCCCAGAATGATGGATAATACTTTGGACACAATGGTCTCCTTTTGAAGTTCAATTTCATTCAGTATAGCGCGCATTTTTCCATCCCGCCAGTATAAAAACGCCGATTTATGGTATACTGCGAGCCATGAACGCATCCGACATACTTTCAGGAATTCTCGCCGAACCGGGCTTTGCCCCCTTCATTTCGGACGTGAAAATATTCCCGGAACGCGAGGGAGTCTACGCCCCTTTCCCCGAAGATCTCGATCCCCGGCTGGCCGAAGCGTGCCGCTCGCGCGGCATGGAAAAACTCTACTCCCACCAGGCCGATTCGTATATTTCCGCCCGGAGCGGGAAAAATACCGTAATCGTCACGCCTACCGCCTCCGGAAAAACGCTCTGCTACAACCTGCCGGTCATGCAGACCCTCCTCGAAAACCCCGATGCCCGCGCCCTGTACCTCTTTCCCACGAAAGCCCTGAGCCAGGACCAGCAAAGCGAGATCAACGGGATGGTCGGAAGCATCGAAGGATCGACCGCGGGCAGGATACCCCTCCGGGTGTGCATTTATGACGGGGATACGCCCCAATCCATCAGGTCCGACGCCCGCGACAAGGGCCGGATAGTCATCTCGAACCCGGACATGATGCATGCGGGAATCCTCCCGAACCATCCCAAATGGCTTCGCTTTTTCGCGAACCTCAAGTTCATCGTCATCGACGAGATGCACATGTACCGCGGTATTTTCGGCAGCCACATGGCGAACCTGATCAGGCGCATCCTGCGCATCGCCCGGTTTTACGGAGCCGAGCCGGTGTTCATCCTGTGTTCGGCTACCATCGGAAATCCCAAGGAGCTGGCCGAAAAACTCCTCGGCGCTCCGGTCGAGCTGGTAGACCGGAATGGAGCTCCCTCCGGCAAAAAAACCGTGGTGCTGTACAATCCGCCCCTCGTCGACGCGGTGCAGGGCATCAGGCGGAGCGTGATGAACGAGGGACAGCGCTGGGCGCTCGCTTTCTTGCGGAAGGACATCAAGATGATCCTCTTCGCCCATTCGCGCGTGCGCACAGAAGTCATTTCCTCGTACATAAACGATTCCCTTTCCAACGTGTTCACGAACAACCACGGGATCACCGTGGTGCCCTACCGGGGAGGACTTTTGCCCCTCGAAAGGCGGAATATCGAGAAGGGTTTGCGGGAAGGAACCATACAGGGGGTGGTGTCGACGAACGCGCTCGAGCTCGGCATCGACATCGGCGGCCTCGACGCGGCGGTGATCACGGGCTTTCCCGGCTCGTTCTCGTCTTTTTGGCAGCAGGCGGGCAGGGCGGGGCGCAGGCAGACCGAATCGGTCGCCGTCTTCATCGCCTCGGCGTCCCCCCTCGACCAGTACATCATCTCGCATCCGGATTATTTTTTTGCCCGTCCCAAGGAAGAGGCGCAGCTGGACGCGGACAATTCGTGTGTCTTGACCGACCACATCAAATGCGCGGCTTTCGAACTGCCCTTCACCGACGGTCCCGGCGGTTTTGCCGGATTTCCGCCGGAAGAGACCGCCGATATCCTTTCGTTCCTCGAGGAGGACGGGATTCTCCGTCATACCGGCGGACGCTGGCACTGGTCGGACCGTTCCTTCCCCTCGGAAGCGGTAAGCCTCCGTTCGGCGACCGCGGACAACGTGGTCATCGTCGACATGACGAAGGGACGGAACGCCGTGATAGGCGAGATGGACCGGCCGTCGGCCCGGGAATTGCTGTTTCCGAACGCCATATACATCCATCTCGGCCGCCAGTATGTGGTCACCTCGCTCGACATACCGAACCGCCGCGCGCAGGTCGAGGAATCCGAGGTTAACTATTTTACCGATGCGGTGGTCAAGACCGATATCAAGGTGCTTTCCGAGGACGAGACCATCGAGTTTCCGGATGAGGGAATCTCGGTCGTGACCGGGGATCTTCTGGTGCGCACCCAGGTCGCCAAGTTCAAGAAGCTCCGCTTCCATACCCACGAAAACATCGGCTTCGGCGAAATAGCCCTGGACGCCGAGGAACGGGAAACCCGCGGCATGATACTGCTTATCGCCGATCCGGTTGCGCTTCCCGGCGGCTTCGGCGAGCTTGACGAGGCTTCGCAGGGCGAGGTGCTTTCGGGCATCGGCACCCTCGTGCGGTCGGTAGCTCCCTTTTTCCTGTTGTGCGACCGGCGGGATATCGGCGTGGCGGCGCGGGTCCGGGATCCGCACTTCGGTTGCCCCGCCCTTTATGTCTACGACACCGCATCCGGCGGTTCGGGCCTTTCCGAAGCCCTCGCCCTCAAATTCCGCGAAGTGCTCGCCGCGGCGGCGGACCGTACGATCTCCTGCGAGTGCGAGGCGGGTTGTCCCTCGTGCATCGGCGTCGACGCGACCGGAAGCGGAATAAAATCCGCCGCCGCGGAACTCATGCGCTCGCTGTCGACCGAAATTTCCCGAGAGGTTGAAGATTCCCGCGCACGGGTGCTCCCGGAAAGCGGCAGCTGATGGCAGTTTCGCGGCTGGCGCTCCGGCTCGCCCGCATCAGGGAAAGCAGGATGCAGGGAAAGGAAGAGGACGCTGAAATCGCGGGTGCCGCCGTAGACGCACCGGCACCAGCGGGCTCGCGGGTGACGGCAGTTTTGCACGCGGCGGCTGATTTCACGGGGGCAACCGCCGTCCCGCTTCCCGGATGGACGCTCACGACACCGTATGTGTTCGAGCGGGAGACGCTTGTGCCGGGCATTGTCGGGCGCGAACGCTTTTCGTCTTTTTTGCCGCTGCTTTTTCCGCGCGAGCGATCCGCGCTTTCCGCGTTCGTGCGTGAGGACGGTTGCGATCTGCCCGCAGGGTCGCTCGTGTTTTTCGACCTCGAGACGACGGGCTTGTCCCATGGGGCGGGCACCGTCGCTTTCATGGCGGGAATCGCACGTCTTACCGGGGACGGACTTCTGATACGCCAAATCCTGCTCGCCGACTATCCCGGCGAAGCCGATTTTCTTGCCCGCTTCGCCGAACTCGCGGGCGACGATCCGGTGCTTGTCTCCTTCAACGGAAAATGTTTCGACTCGCAGATACTTTTCACCCGGTACATGATGAACGGCCTCAAACCGGCTTTCATGCTGCGCCCCGTACTCCACCTCGACCTCCTTTTTCCGTCGCGGAGACTCTGGAAGGCGGAATTCGGTTCGTGCCGGCTCTCGGTGCTCGAGGAGCGGATCCTCGGCGTCGAACGCATTGGGGACCTTCCCGGCAGCGAGGCGCCTGATGCCTGGTTCGATTATGTCCGGTCGGGGATTGCCGGGCGTCTTCTCGCGATAGGCGACCACAACAGGGAGGACTGCGCGAGCCTCGCGCGGCTTCTTTTCGCGCTCGATGACGCCATCGCTTCGGGAACAGGACGGGCGGCGCTCATCCGTGCCTTCGATCTGCGTGCCTCGGGCGACCATGCGGGAGCCGCGATCCTGCTCGCTCCGCTGGCCGCCTCGGGCGACACCCTGGCGCTCAGGCTTCTGGCGATAGACGCCGAACACCGCATCCGCGATCTCGAAGCCGCCCTCGCATACGCGAGCGTTCTCGGCGACGTAAAGCGCAGCACGCGCATCCAGGCCAAACTGGACAAGAAAAACAGATGAAAGACCTGCCCATATATCCATTTCTCGAAGAAATTTCCTCGACCCTTCTTTCGTCGCCTTCGCGTTTTCTCGTGCTGACGGCCGAAACGGCCGCGGGAAAGTCGACCGCGATACCGATCGCCCTCTTGCCCCATGTGCCGGGAAAGATAGTCATGCTCGAACCCCGGCGCATCGCGACCGTAGCCATCGCTTCCCGCATAGCGGAACTTCTCGGCGAGGAAACGGGAAAGACGGCCGGGTACCGGCTGCATCTCGACTCGAAGGTTTCCGCCGGGACGCGTATCGAGATAATTACGGAAGCCATCCTTACCAGACGCATCCAGGGCGATCCGTCGCTATCCGGCATCTCGGTCGTCATCCTCGACGAATTCCACGAACGGTCGGTGCATGCGGACCTGGCCCTTGCCCTGCTGCGCGAAATCGTCAGCCTCCGCGACGACCTGTACATCCTCGTCATGTCGGCGACCATCGATACGGAACGCATCGCGGCGTACCTCGAAGCTCCGGTGTTCGCCGTACCCGGCAGACAGTGGCCCGTCGAAATCGCATACGACGGATTCGCGCCTGCGAAAGCGTGGAATGCGCTCGAGGAGAAAACCGCGAGGGCCGTCAGGAACGAGATGGCCGTGGCGGGCGGTGATATTCTCGTATTCCTTCCGGGTATCGCCGAAATCAGGCGTACGCAGGCGCTTCTCGAAAACTCCACCGCAGAAATATTCGTGCTTCACAGCTCGATCCCCTTCGACGAACAGAAACGGGTGCTCGAAAAAGGGGACGGGAAGCGACGCGTCATCCTCTCCTCGTCGATAGCGGAAACAAGCATTACCGTTCCGGGCGTTTCCGTCGTCGTCGATTCGGGACTGACGAGGATCGGACGGATCGACATCCAGACCGGGATGAACCGTCTTGTCACCGAAACGGAAAGCGGTTTTTCCGCGACGCAGCGGGCGGGCCGGGCAGGTCGTACCGGACCGGGCCGGTGCGTGAGGCTCTGGGCCGAACACGACCTCCGGCTTGCCGAAACCGCACCTGAAATCACCCGCACCGACATCATGCCCCTCGTCCTCGAGTGCGCCCTGTGGGGCATAGTCGACGCGGACGGACTCGCGTGGCTCGATCCGCCGAACGGCGGTGCCTGGGCAAAAGCGAAAGAACTCCTCGCGATTATGGGCGCGATCGACCAAGACGGTCGCATCACCGATTTCGGCAAGGCGATGTGCGGCCTCGGCCTCCACCCGCGTCTCGCCGCGATCGTGCTGTCGGGGGGCGTCGACCTCGCCGTCAAGTATGCCGATTATCCGGCGAACCCGCGCGAGGAAGCGCGCTTCAGGGCGGACCTCGAACGGCGGCTGCGGCTCGCGGGAAATCTGGCGATAAAAAATACCGCGGGCAATCAAGCCCTTCTTTTGCTCGCGGGTTTCCCCGACCGCATCGCGCGCCACAAGGCCGACGGAATCTACCAGTTTCCTTCGGGCCGGCTCGCGTCCCTTCCGAAGGACGCACGGTCGGGAACCGCTCGGCACGCGACATGGATCGTGGCGCCCGAGGCTGACGCGGGAGAACGGGAAGGCCGCATATGGTCCTACGAAAGCCTCGACGAAAACGAAGCAGAAAAATGGCTTTCCGCTCATTCGGTCCGCACTGAGGAAGTGTTTTTCGTATCCGGAACGGTCAAAAAAATCGAATATGAGACATACGGAAAGCTCGTACTCGCGGAACGTCCGCTTGTGCCGACAGCCGGTGATACAGGCAGGGCTCTGTGCGCCGGTATCCGCAAGGCGGGACTTTCTTCGCTCCCCTGGACGCCGGCTTCCCAATCCTTCCTGCAGCGCGCACGCTTCCGCAGCAGGGCGAAAAATCCGGATACCGGCGAGACGCCGATGGACGACGCAGCCCTTCTGGCGAGTCTCGAAGAATGGCTTTTGCCGTTCCTTCCCGTAAAAGGCGCGCTTTCGGCCGGGGCTTTTCTGGAAGCGCTGCGGTATCGCGGCGACGGACTGGCCGTGGACCGGGACGTGCCACGGCAGATCTCGCTCCCTTCGGGGCACAGCAGACAGCTTCTCTACGAGGAACTGGTTCCGGGCGACGGACCCCGGCCAGTACTTGAGACGAGGATCAAGGATCTTTACGGCTGCGCCGAAACCCCGCGCGTGCTCGGCATGCCGGTACTCCTGCGCCTCCTGTCGCCCGCGGGACGTCCGGTCCAGATCACCTCGGACCTTGCGGGCTTCTGGAAATCATCGTGGATCGAGGTCCGGAAGGAAATGAAGGGACGGTATCCGAAGCACGACTGGCCCGAAAACCCGCTCGAAACGCCTGCCGATTCGAACACAAGACGCTAAGATTCGCCCGCGGTATGCCGATACTCAATACAAGGGGTATTCTATGGTCAGAGGATGGTATACGGCGGCGAGCGGCATGAACGCCCAGCAGCAACGGCTTGACGCGATTTCCAACAATCTTGCGAATGTCGACACGACGAGTTACAAACGCGACGTCACGGTCAGCAAGAATTTCCCCGAACTGCTCCTTCGCCGCATGGATGACGACGGCGTCTACAAGAACCCCTTCGGTTCGGCGGACGTGGCCCCCATCATCGGCAAGATAGGTCTCGGTGTCGAACTCAACGAACTCTTTACCAACTTCGAGCAGGGTTCCTTCAAGCCCACCTCGGCGGATTCCGACTTTGCCCTCGAAGGCAAGGGCTTTTTCGCGGTGGAAACCCCGTCGGGCGAACGTTACACCAGGAACGGAAACTTCACCGTCGGCGTCGAGGGCTATCTCGAGACCAAGGAAGGTTATCCCGTTCTCGGCGAAAACGGCCGTCTCATGCTCCAGGATACCAAATTCACCGTCAACAAGAACGGCGAAGTATGGGTCCGCCCCATCTCGAACACGGACGCCGATTCGGTACTCCTCGACCGCATAAAGCTCGTAACCTTCGAAAACGACCGTTTCATAACCAAACAGGGCTCGAGCCTCTACAAGGACACCCCCGTTTCCGGTCCGGCCGTCGCGGCCGAAGGTCCCGACCGTCCGATAGTGACCCAGGGTTTCGTCGAGGCGTCCAACGTAAACGTAGTCAACGAAATGGTGCAGATGATCGAAGTCAACCGCGCCTACGAAGCGAACCAGAAAACCATCCAGTCGGAAGAAACCATGATGGCGAAACTCTGGAGCGAAGTAGTCCGGATAAAATAAGGAGCGATTGATATGGTCAGGAGTCTTTGGACGGCGGCTACGGGAATGAACGGACAACAGGCGAACATAGATACTGTTTCGAACAACCTCGCGAACGTCAACACGACGGGCTTCAAGAAGCAGCGTACGGAGTTCGAGGATCTCCTGTACCAGACGGTGCGTACGGCCGGAACGCCGGCTACCGAGGATACGCTGACCCCGGTCGGCGTCCAGATGGGCCACGGCGTCAAGGTCGCGTCCACGCTCCGCATGTTCGACCAGGGCTCGCTCCAGAACACCGGAAACATAAGCGACATAGCCGTGCAGGGCGAAGGCTTCTTCCGCGTGCTCCAGTACGACGGCTCGTATGCCTACAGCCGCGACGGTTCCTTCAAGATAGATTCCGAACGCCAGTTGGTCACCTCGAACGGACTGAAAGTCCTTCCCGAAATCACCTTTCCCGACGGCTACCGTCAGGACACCGTGAACGTCAGCCAGGACGGACGGGTGACCGTGCGCGTAGCCGATCTCGACGATCCGGTTGACGTCGGCCAGGTCGAACTGTACCGCTTCCAAAACCCGGCGGGTCTTTCGACCATCGGCGAAAACCTCTACAAGCAGACGCCCGCCTCGGGAACCTCGATAGCGGGACGTCCCGGTTTCGAAGGATTCGGCAAGACCATCCACAAATTCCTCGAGATGTCGAACGTCTCGACGGTAAGCGAAATGGTCAACATGATCGTCGCCCAGCGCGCGTACGAGTTCAACTCCAAGGCCATCCAGACGAGCGACAGCATGCTCGGTACGGCCGCCAACCTCAAACGGTAAGGACTGACAGATGACCGGATCCCTCGCCCTTGACGCAATGTCGAAATCCTCGTTTTCCTCGTCGGTCGGTCTTCTGGCCGGAAACGCGAAGGCCCAGGAAACCGAACGCAGGTTCGGGGCCCTCATCGACGGAATCAAGGCGGGGATCGACGATGACGGAAAGGACGACAGGAACGCGAAGCCGTCCGCTTCCGGCATGTCCCAAACCGCAAACGCCGTAGTCCGGCAGGCGAATGATCCCCGGCTTCCCGGCGATTTCATTTCATTCCGGACAGAAAGGCAAAATAGACAAGACCAGCAAGCTGTACGAACAGGCCCTCGAACTGGAATCGTATTTCGTCAAGATGATGCTTTCGTCCATGCGGAATACCGTCACCAAATCGAGCCTCACCGGCGGGAACGACTTTGCCGGCAAGATGTACGAAGACATGCTCTACGACGAGCTTTCCCGCGACATGACGCGCAGCGCGGGTTTCGGCCTCGCAGACCAGGTCTACCTCCAGCTTGAAGGGAAATGACGTCCCGGGTACCGGTCCGGGACCCGCAGGCGCGCAATCTGGCATAATCGCCGTATCTATGATATACTCCTTACATTATTTTTCTCGAGCTGAAAGGGGTGTTTCATGAATCCGAAATTTGCAGTATCCGCGTTCCTCGGCCGCAATAATTTCATGCCGGGCGGTCCCGACGTCAATTCGGTCATCGATGCCATGATGTACGATATGGAGGAAGGTCTTCTCCGCGATCCGGTCAATCCCCCGGGAGCAGGTCCTTCCCTCGACATGATTCCCACCTGGGCGGTTACTCCCGAATCCTCGCCCAAAAACAAGTCGGTCATCGTGATAGACGCGGGCGGCACCAATTTCCGCTCCTGTCTCGTCACCTTCGACGGAGCGGGAATTCCGGTCATCAGCGACATGAAAAAAACCGCGATGCCGGGAACCGACCGCGAATACTCCAAGAAGGAATTTTTCGAGACCATAGCTTCTTTTCTCGACCACCTCAAGAACAAGGCGACGCGCATCGGCTTCTGTTTTTCATACGCGATGACCATAACCCCCGAAGGGGACGGCCGGGTCATCCAGTTTTCCAAGGAAATAAAGGCTAAGGAGGTCATCGGTTCGCTCGTAGGGGCGGGACTCGCCGACGCCCTCGTCGAGCGCGGCTGGAACCGCCCCGAAAAAGTAATCCTCCTCAACGATACCACGGCAGCCCTTCTTGCCGGAGCTTCGGCCGCCACCAACGGCAGGGTCTACGATTCCTACGTCGGCTTCATCCTGGGAACGGGAATGAACGCCGCCTATATCGAATCGGGAAAAATCGGGAAAATAGCGGCTTCCGCGGTCAAAGCGCCCGCCAGCCAGATCGTGGTATGCGAGTCCGGCAAGTGCAACAAGATCGCCAGAAGCGTATTCGACGAAATCCTCGACAGGGGAACCAATTCGCCGGGACTCTACGGCTACGAAAAAAAATGTTCCGGCGCATATCTCGGTCCCCTCGGAAAGCTTGCCCTGACGGCGGCCGCGGCTGACGGACTTTTCTCGCCGCCAGTGGCCGCCGAAATGTCGAAAATCGAAAGCATCGAACTCAAGGACATGGACCAGTTCTTTTACGGACCGTACAGGACGGATACGAAACTCGGGATCATCCTCGCGAAGGGAAGCGAAGCCGACCGGGAAACCGCCTTCCGCATCCTGGATGCCTTCGTCGAGCGTTCCGCGCGTCTCGCAGCAGCCAACATCGCCGCTGTCATCATCAAGAGCGGGAAGGGAACGAGTCCGGTGCGACCGGTAAGCGTGCTCTGCGAGGGAACGACGTTCCTGCGCACCCACAATCTCCGCGAACGCGTCACCGGCTATCTCAACAAGGCCTTGACCGAGGAGCGGGGACTCTGGTACGAGATCGTCACCATGGAAAACGCGGTTACCCTCGGTTCCGCTGTAGCGGGGCTGATCTGAGCACCCCGGCAAAACGCCGCAGGCTGTCTTCTTGCCTGTACGTATCGTTTTCGATGTGCTATGCTTCAGGTAGATGATGACAGTAGCCCTGATTTTCATATTCCTTCCGGTTCTCGCGATAACCGCGCTCTTGATGACCGAAAAGGGCAAGAGCATGAGGGATTATCTCCGGTTCGTCACCGCGGGATTCGATTCGGGCTTCTCCCTCGGACAGATACTGTTTCTCGGCAAGGTTGGAAACTCGAGCGGACTCGATGACCTGACCAGGCTGTTCTGGTCCATTCCGTCCCTCGACCAGTGCACGGCCGAAATAATCCGGCGCGCGAAGAATTCCGGGAAGGAAAACGATCCTGAAACCCAGAATCTGCTTTCGCGCCTGTACAACTACCGCACCAAGATAGAACTCGAACAGTCCCAGCGCAAGCGGGGACTCGAATCGACCAGGGACATCCTCGTCGGCCAGCGTGTCCGTATCCTTTTGCACGGCGTGGGTGTTTTCAGCTCGAAGGTCATAACCAACACGTCGCGCGATCTGGTCCTCGATTTTCCGGTGGGGACGAATACCGCCGCGACCTCGATAAGCTGGAAAAACCTGGCGCTCGGCATCTACTTCTGGAGACACGAGGATGCGGGATATGTGTTCGACACTACGGTAATTTCGGATCCCCATGCGACCGGAAAAGCCGTGTTGCACATAACCCATTCGCACAACCTCCTGCGTTCGCAAAAACGGAAATCGATCAGGGTCAAATGTTCGATTTACGCCCAGATGTACCTTTTGAAACCGGGCGAACCCCTCGAGTTCGCCCTCGAACCCGAACCCGGCATGAAATGCCTCATCGAGGATCTTTCCGAGGACGGGGCCATGGTCATCATCGGCGGGAAGGCGGTCAAGGACATGCAGATAAAACTGCAGTTCCTCGTGCATGACGTACTGATAGTCATGGCAGGAAAGATTCGCGCGGTGGAATTCAATCCGGACACGAACCAGTCGAGAATACATTTCGAAACGAGCGAACTGAATCCGCGGATGAAAAACGCGATTCTCTCCTTCGTCTACAATGTGCTTCCCCAGAGCGAACGGGAAGAACTTGATGCCATCAGACTGACCGAAGAAGACGGATTGTCGGAGGCGGAATCGGTCGACGGGCCGAACAGTCTCGAAGATCTGCCCGAACAGCCGGATTTTACCGGCACGGGACAGTAAATTACGGAGGAACGCATGTCAAAATACAGGTTTATGATCGGCCTCGTCATTTGCAACCTTTCCCTCGCAGCGGCACAGTCCCCGGATCCTGTCGTCCTTTCCTACCAGCGGAATTTCATCCGGGCGAGCATCAGCACCAAACTCGAGCTGCTCAACGACGCCTCGCGTATTACGACCGTCAATATGACCCCGCTGTACACGGATGCCCTCGTTTTCGTCAAGAACGCGTATCCCCTCCTCGGTACGGATTCGCAACTCGTGGAACTCGCTTCGGCCGCAGCCACGCGTTCTTCTGCGTACAATGATCCAGCCGTCCTTCCCGTACTGCGGGACGTGTTCGTCGGAATCAACGAATCCGGCATCAGGATTGCGGCTCTCAACACCTTTTCGGTCCTCGCCGCAGGGCGGAAGGACGACATCGAGTTTCTCAATGCATGGTTCGCCCAGGCGTCTGCCGATCCGAAAACGCTCGCGGCCTGCGCGCGGGTGCTCGGGAAACTCGGCGATGCATCCTCCTTCGACGCCCTCTTCAGGGCCGCGACGGGCAATCTCGATTCGGGCGTCGTCCAGGCGGCCGCCAGTGCGCTCAATGAAATAGACGACGGTTATACGGAAAATATACTGGCCAGAATCGGCAATAACGGCATACAAGAGACATACGCGGCCTTTTCCTTCGCCATGCAGAAAGCCGGACTCCCGGTCACGGACCGGGGCCGGATCGCCGAAGCCGCATTCGGATACGCGGTGGAAACCCGGAACGAAACGGATACCGGGACCATAAAAACCCGCGCGCTCGTCAAGGAATCTCTCATGACGCTGACCGCACTCAAGTGGTCGCAGGCATCGCCCCTTGTGGTAAAGTATTTCTATCTTACCCAGGGCGATTACAAAAAAGACCGTGCCAACGTGGACGACCTTGTTCCTGTCGTCGAATGCATGGGAACGATGGGCACCTCCGAGGCCGCCCAGGCGCTTTCGATTTTTCTCGGACTGCTCAACTCGGATACCGAGCAGAAAAAAAACTACAACGAGCAGCTGATGCTCGTCGTAATCCAGGCATTGGGAGACCTTGGCGACAAATCCGCTTTCGACTATCTCCTGTACGTCGGTTATCTCGACTATCCCGAAACGGTTAAAAAGGCCTCTCGCGATGCGCTCGCGAGGCTTGAATGGTAAGAAGGAATAAAACAACCGCTCCCGTCCTTGTCGCGGCTCCCGCCGCGGCTCTCGTTTTTTATGCCGTCCTGCTGCCCGTAGCGGGCAGGGCGATCATGCACCATACGGCTATCGCCGCGATCGGGGCTCTGTGCCTGTTCTCCGCGCTTTACGCCCTTTCCGGACACGGAACCGCACGCGGACGCGCGGTTTTTGCGGCAATCGCCGCAGCGACCGGAATACTTGCGGGATCCATATGCGCGCTTCGGGTCGTCTCGGAACGGGCTCCGCTCGCAACCCTCGCCATTTCCGAAAAAATCACGCTGCTTTCCGGTACGATTACGGGCGATCCGGTACCCTGGGGGGAATCTTTTTACCGGGCGCCGTTCAGGGCGTATTCCTGCGCATATTCGGACTCACTGCCGCAGGCGGCTTTTTCGGCGTCCGGGCGGCTCTCCGTACTCATCCCCGGCGAGCTTGTGCGCGAGGGGTTTCCGGGTGGTATCTCCCGGAAAAACGGAAGACGGACGCTCTTTTCGGCCGGGCTGGTCCTGGAATTCGAGGGCAGGGCGGCTCCGTATGATCCGCAAAAAGGCGTGACATTCATCGTATCCCGCGTAACCGAAAAACCCGCGCTCTGGACGTCCCCCGCAGCGCGTTTCAGGGCCGGTCTCCGCCTGTCGCTCATGCGGGTGCTGTACGACTGGAAGGATGCGGGCGGTTTTCTTCTCGCCCTGTTGTCGGCCAACCGCGATTTCCTTTCGCCGCGACTCGCCTCGAATTTCCGTACGGCTGGCCTTTCGCATATTCTCGCGCTTTCGGGGATGCATCTGTCCCTGCTTGCGATGGTGACGATCAAGGCGGGGAAGCGGATCGGCGGCAAGCGCTTTTCGATCCGGCTTTCCATCGCCGCGATTGTTTTTTTCGTCTGGTTCGCGGGAGCGTCGCCTTCGCTCAACCGCGCCCTGCTCATGGCCCTTATTCTCTTCGGTACCAGATCCCTCGGTTTTTCGGGTGGCATGCTTCCGGTGCTCGCGTTGACCTTCCTCCTGCAACTGATCGCGAATCCCGCAGAAGCGCTGAGCCTCGGCTTCCAGCTCTCCTACGGCGCCCTGTGGGGGATACTGACGTTCGGGGAAGCCCTGTCGTCCATCGGCGAAGGCAGCGTTCCCTCATCGTTCCTTTCGCCCCTGACGGCTTCCATCGGAGCGCAAGTCATGACCACGCCCGTCGTCGCCGCGGCCACAGGGGTGCTTACTCCCGTAGGCATCCTCGCCTCGTGCATCGTAAGCCCGCTTGCCTCCGTATTCCTCGTCGCCGGACTCGGCCTCGTTTTCGCGGCGGTCGTTTTTCCGCCTGCCGCGCATTTTTGCGGCATCGCGCTCGACATGCTGTACCGGACGATCGAGCTTCCCGTACGCCTGTTCGCCTCCGTTCCGGTCCTGGAACTCGAGGACTTGCCCCAAACAATAACCGCCGGTATACTGTCACTCGCAGCGGGTTTCTTGATTTTTTACGCGTCCGCCATCTGCAAGAAACGGAGGTCTCCCGATGCCTGTTTTGCCCGATTATGATTCACCCCTCGCCCTCAAGGCCTTCCTCGACGAATACGGCATGGCCATGCAAAAAAAATTCGGCCAGAATTTCCTGGTCAACCGTTCCAGCCGCGAACGGCTCGTCGACGCGCTCGACATTCACGAAGGCAGCACCGTGTGGGAAGTCGGACCCGGTCTCGGCGCGATGACGGACGAGATCCTTTCACTGAAGGCGCGCCTCGTCGCCTTCGAGATCGACCGCGGTTTTTGCGGAGTGCTGCGCGATATTTTCCGGGAACACGATTTTACGCTCATCGAAGGCGATGTCCTCAAGAACTGGAAGCCCGCCGTCGAAAAATACGGGGTCCCCTCGCGTCTTTTCGGCAACCTGCCCTACAATATCGCCGCTGCGATAATCGGAGACATGATAGCCGAAGGCATCCGTTTCGAGTCCGTCGTAATCACCGTGCAAAAGGAAGTGGCCCAGCGCATGGCGGCGAAGCCCGGTACGGAAGACTATTCGTCGTTCTCGGTTTTCTGCCAGTGGGCGTACGACGTGAGCACCGTGATGGACCTCGCGGGAGGATGCTTCTGGCCCAAGCCGAACGTCACTTCGCGCGCGGTCAGGATGACGAAAAAAGACGACTGGCCGCAGTGCCGTTCACCCCGGATATTCATGTCCCTTTTGCGGGGCCTTTTTTCCTCGAGACGGAAGACGGTGCGCAACAATTTCCTCGCCTGGCTCTCAGCTTCCGGATATCTGGCCGAAGGCGCCGACGCGGACGCGGTGTCGCGGAAGATGCTGGCCGACGCGGGCATAGATCCCGGCATCCGCGCCGAAGAACTCGCTCTTGCGGATTTCCTCAAACTTTCGGATATGGTCGCGCCTGCATGAGTATCGAATCCAACCTGCTCCGGATCAGGGAAGCCGTCGCCGAAGCCGAAAGACGGTCGGGTCGCGGAAGCGGTTCCGTCAAGCTCATGGCCGTAAGCAAATTACATCCGTCCGAAGCCGTGCGCGAGGCGATACGGGCGGGACAGTTCCTGTTCGGCGAAAACCGCGTGCAGGAAGCGTCCGATAAATTTACGGACATACTCGGCTCGACGCCCGCCGTCGTTCTCCATCTGATAGGATCACTCCAGCGGAACAAGGTCAAGCAGATCGTACGCCTCGCCTCGTGCATCCAGTCGGTAGACAGGAGCGAACTGCTGCTCGAAATAAACCGCCAATCCGAAGCGGCCGGCCGCGTCATGGACGTACTGTTCGAATACCGCACCGGCGAGGATTCGAAGTCGGGATATGCGGCCGCGGACGAACTGTACCGCTCGCTCGATCTCCTGGAAAATACCGGATTCGTCCGCTGCGCGGGTCTCATGACCATCGCGCCTTTTACCGGCGACCGCACCCTCGTACGCAAGGCCTTCGTCACGCTCCGCAACGTGCGGGACGGATGCCTGCGCCGGTATCCGTCGCTCGACTTTTCGGAACTGTCGATGGGTATGTCGGTGGACTTCGATATCGCCATTGAGGAAGGGTCCACCCTCGTTCGTGTCGGAACGGCGATTTTCGGGGAACGCCCATGAAAGTGGCCGTCGCGATCCTCCTTGCCATCCTGACGGCCGGACCGCTTTTTTCGGCGGATACCCCGGCGACGGATCCCGTTCCGTACGGTCCCGCTGAATTCGCTCCCTGGCAGCGTGATCTCCGCCGCGCGGAAATCCTTTCGTTCGGCGCGCTGCCGTTCGTCACGTTCATGGCTTCTATTTATTTCGACATCTACCGGTATGCCGATCACGACGGAGACGAAGGATACCTGCCCTGGCCCTTCAAGAAAAGCGAGGTAGCCGTTCCTCTCACCGAACGCGAACAAAAGAACATCCTCTATGCGTCGGCCGGACTTTCCGTGGGTGTCGCCCTATTCGATTACGCCTTCCGGTACGTCTTCCGCAACATCCGCGAGAGCAGGGCGGAAAAGGCGGAAAGGCTCAGGGTCGATCCCATAGTCATCGTACCGCTCGTCGACGGAACGCCCGCTGCATCGCCCGGGGGACTTGAATGACCGAAATGAATCTCGTGGTCGACGATACGGCCGTCGGCGGCATGCGGCTCGACAAGTACTGCGCCTTGCGTCCCGATTCGATCAGCCGGTCCCGACTAAAGAACGGGGCTCTCGAGATCACCGTCGACGGGCGTACCGCAAAGATGTCGCGCAAGGTACGACCGGGGGAACGGCTGTGCATACGCTGGGAGGACCCGGTTCCCGAAGGCATCGAACCGGAGGACATCCCGCTGTCGATACTGTACGAAGACGAAAACGTCACCGTGGTCGACAAGAAACAGGGCATGGTCACGCATCCGGCTGCCGGAAACTGGACCGGTACCCTCGTTCATGCGCTCTTGTGGCACTGGAAGCGGGAAGCGGGCGGGGCCGGTCTCCGACCCGGCATCGTACACCGGCTCGACAAGGAAACCTCGGGAGTCATCATCACCGCACGCAATCCCGAAACGGAAACCTTCCTGCAGGAACGGTTCCGTTCGAGGAACGTCGGCAAGACCTACGCGGCGATCCTTTGCGGCGTCCCGCGGGAACCCCGCGGAGAAATACGCACGCAGATTCTCCGCGATCCCAAGAACCGCAAGCGCTTTACCTGGTCACCGGATCCCGAAAAAGGCCGTTTCGCGCACACCGGCTACCGCGTCATCCGTGTGTATGGACCCTATTGTCTCGTACTCTTCAGCCTGCACACCGGACGCACGCACCAGCTGCGCGTCCACGGCAAATACATCGGCTGTCCGATCCTGGGAGATCCCGTCTACGGGATAAAGGATCGTCTGTTTCCGGGCGCGACCCTCATGCTCCATGCGCGCTCCCTCAGGATCTGCCTTCCCGGCACCGAAACGCCGGTGACCTTCGAGGCTCCGGTACCGCTCCGGTTCAAAAAAGTCCTCAAGACACTCAAGGAACGATATCCGACATGAACGGACCTTCGATCGTTCAGGAAACCGGCGATTGGGCCCTGCTTTCGAAACCTCACGGCATGCCTACGGCGCCGCTCATCGAAGGAGGGGAGGGTACGCTGCTCGAATGGTATCTCGAACGGAGGCCCGAAGCCCGCTCGGTCGCCGGCAGGAAAGCCGTCGAGCACGGACTGCTGCACCGGCTCGACACGGGGACCGAAGGTCTCGTTCTCGTCGCCCGGACCCAGGAAGCCTATGCGGCCCTCCAGGCCTCGCAGCAAGCCGGTCTCGTCCGCAAGACCTATCTGGCCGTGTGTACGCCCCGTGCCGGAAAAACGCTTCCCGCGCCCGAAACGCTGCCCCTGACCATACGGAGCAGGTTTCGACCGTACGGACCGAAAGGTCGCGAAGTTCGGCCGCTTTTTCCGTCCATGCGCGGGTATGACGAGGCCAAAACCGACTATGAAACGACGATCGAAAAAACAGGTTTGAGTGCGGAAAAGGGATTGGTTGAAATCGTTTGCGGCCTTTCGAAAGGCTACCGTCACCAGGTGCGCGCGCATCTTGCCTGGCTCGGTTTTCCGATACTGGGCGATCCGCTGTACGGTGTGCCGCCGGGATCGTACGGTCTGGCGCAGTCGCAAGACCTGCAGCTGTACGCTCCCGGAATCAGTTTTCCCGATCCCGCTTCAGGGCTGACAATATTCTTTTCGCTTCCGATACCAGATAGAACGAACCGGTGACCAGAAGCGGCTTTCGGGCGGTTTCGGCTTCGAGTACGGCTTTGCTGATAGCGGCGTCGAAGTCCGGGTCGATCGAAAGCGACGTGCCGACGCGTCCCGAAAATATGCGTTTGAACGCCTCTCCTGCGTGTCCGATATCGCTGTGCTTTTTTTCGCCGGGACGGGTCACGGTGATCCTCGAAAAACCGTCCGAAAACAGCGCGGCCATCGAATCGACGTCCTTGTCGGCGGCGCACGCGAACACCAGGTGGGCGTCCCCGGGAAAGAGTCTTTGGAAGGTGTCGAGGGTGAGCGTGATGCTCCGCACCGTATGCGCTCCGTCAAGCACGACCGGCGGTACGCGCGAGACAAGTTCGAACCGGCCCGGAAGCCAGGCGCGCTCGAGGCCCCGTTCGATGATATCCTCGCCCACGTCCGGAAAAAGATATTTGACGGTGTACGCCGCGAGCGCCGCGTTTTCCGCCTGGATTCCGCCCAACAGGGCGAGTTTCGCGTGAAGGGGCCGTGCGAACCGCGCCCCGCCTTCCAGTGCGTCGAACTTGACGGTGATGTCCAGGCCGTCGGCCGAGAGGACGGTCCGCAAGTCCGCTACCGCATCCTCCATGCTGAAAAGAGGCGCATTCCGCGCCCGTGCGGTACGTTCGAAAACGTTCCGCGCGACTGTCCGCTGACCTGATACGAATACGGGAATTCCTTCCTTGATTATCCCCGCTTTTTCGGCGGCGATTTTTTCGATCGTATCTCCGAGATATTCGGTGTGTTCGAGTTCGATGGGGGTAAGGACGCAGGCTTCGGGCAGGATTACATTCGTCGCGTCGAGTCTGCCGCCGAGGCCGGTCTCTATGACCGCCCAGGAAAGTCCCGCCTCGCGGAAGGCGACGAAAGCGAACAGGGTGACAAGCTCGAACCAGGAGGGATCCATTCCCCCGGGAATCGAACCCGGAATGATCGAATCGACGAGCGGTACGACGATATCGCAGGCCTTGCCGTAAATTCCGTCGGAAAACGGTCCGCCCGGCGTGCCTAAGCGTTCCGTGAAGTCGAGCATATGGGGCGAGGCGTACAGGCCGGCGGTTTTCCCCGAGGCTTCCAGGATATTCGCGATCATGGTGGAGACGGAACCCTTGCCCTTGGAACCGGCGACATGGACTGACCTGAAAGATTTCTCGGGATGCTTGAAGCGCTCGACCAGGAAGCGCATGGTTTCGAGGGAAAACTCCCCCTTTTTCTTGATGCGTTCGTAATCCAGATAGTTCTCGAGCCAATCGCAAAACAGTTCGGTTTGCCTCTTTTCGACCATTGGACGAGTATGCAATAAAAATACCTTGCGGTAAAGTACCTCTTTGTATATTATGGGTACATGACGCACTTCAGATTACCCGAAAACCTCGAGGGTTTCCGCATACATATGATCGGCATCAAAGGTACGGGCATGGCGGCCCTTGCGGAACTGCTCGTCGCCCGCGGCGCGGTCATAACGGGCAGCGACGTCGCCGAGGTTTTCTACACCGACGAAATCCTGCATGCGCTCGGCATCACGCCCTTTTCGCCGTTCGACGCGAAAAACATACCCGTCTCCTGCTCCCTCGTCATCAATTCCTCCGCCTATAAGGCCGAAACCAATTCCGAACTCGCGGCCGCCGTCGCTCGCAAGATTCCGTGCATGCTGTATTCCGAAGCTCTCGGCGAATTTTCGGCACATGGCTTTTCATGCGGAATCGCGGGCGTCCACGGCAAGACCACCACCACCGGTCTCGCGGGCACCGTCATCAAGGCACTCGACCTCGACGCCTCGGTGCTTGCCGGCAGCGTCATATCCAGCTTCGACAACCATTGCACCATGATAAACGGCTCAAAATACTTCGTGGCCGAAACCTGCGAATACCAGCGTCATTTCATGGCGTTCCATCCCCGAAAAATCCTCCTGACCAGCATAGAAAGCGACCACCAGGACTGCTTTCCGACCTACGAGTCCATCCTGTCCGCTTTCATGCAATACATAGACCTTCTGCCACAATTCGGCGAGCTTATCTACTGCGCCGACGATCCGGGCGCCTGCGAGGCCGCGAAAATGATCTTTTCGAGCCGTCCCGATCTCGTGTTTACCGGCTACGGCGAAAGGGCGATAGGCGACTACAAACTCACCATCAAGGGAATCAGGAACGAGCGGCTCGTTTTCAGCCTGAAGGGATTTTCGGGCGAATTCAGGCTGCGGGTACCGGGAAAACACAACGCCCGGAATGCCGCCGGGGCCGTCGCCCTCGCCCTCAGCCTCGCCAGGAACGAACGCGAGACGGTCACCTTCACCCAGATCGGCAAGGTGAGGGAAGCCCTCGAGTCCTTCACGGGCTCGAAGCGGAGGAGCGAAATCATAGGCGAGGAGAAAGGCGTGCTCGTCATGGACGACTATGGACACCATCCGACCGCGATCGCGACCACCCTCGAAGGTCTCAAGGAATTTTATCCGGGCCGCAGGCTGGTAGTCGACTTCATGTCGCATACGTATTCCCGCACGCAGGCCCTCCTGGGCGAATTCGCCTCCTCCTTCGCCGCGGCCGACGAGGTGATCCTCCACAAGATCTACGCCTCGGCCCGCGAGCAGTACGACGGCACGGTCACCGGCAAGACGCTTTTCGACGCGACCAGGCAAAAGCACCGCAACGTACATTATTTCGACGAAGTCATGGACGCGCGTCCCTATCTCGAAAAAAACCTCAAGAACGGCGATCTTTTGGTCACGATGGGCGCCGGAGACAACTGGCGGCTCGGAAAGGCAGTGCTCGAAGACCGGAGTAAAAAATGAAAAGCATGACAGGCTACGCTTTCCATGAAACCGCGGACGATAAAATGACGGTTTCCGTCGAGATAAAAAGCTACAATTCGCGCTTTCTCGACCTTTCGGTCAACCAGCCTTCCTGGCTCGGCCGGCTCGAAAACCGCATCCGCGAATACGCCTCCTCGCGCATCCAGCGGGGCAAGGTTGAAGTGACCATCCGCGTGAAGGAACGCAACGCCAATCTCCAGGTAACCGCCGATCCGGGTGCGGCGCGCGCATATCTGGGCGCGATGCGGGAGATAGCAGCCGCCATGGGAACCGATATCGGCCAAAACAACGCGGTTCCCCTGTCGCTCGTGATCGCACAGGAAGGCGTGCTCAAGTCCGAGAGGGTCCTCGACGTCGAAGAATACTGGAAGCGCATCGAACCGGTCATGGCTCTCGCGTTCGACGAATTCAACCTCTGTCGCGAGTCGGAAGGAAAGGCGCTCAAGACCGACATCGACGCCATGATCGTCCGCATCGAAAAGTCGGCCGACACCGTCTCCGCCTGGATACCCGAAATGGAACGCATCTTCCGCGACAACATACGAAACCGCTTCGCCGAGCTTATGGGCGCAGCCGTCGACGAACAGCGCGTCATGCAGGAGACCGCGGCCCTCCTCGTCAAATACACGATAAACGAAGAGATAGTCCGGCTCCGCGCGCATCTTTCGAGCCTCAAGAAAGAGCTTTCCGAAAATCCCGCGCCGGGCAGGAAGACCGATTTCATCTGCCAGGAGATCAACCGCGAGGTGAATACCATCGGTTCCAAAAACCAGATCCTCGAAGTGGGTCAGGCCGTGATAGAAGCCAAGGACGCTCTCGAAAACATCCGCGAGCAGATGCGGAACATCGAATGATCGGAGGGTCGACATGACGACGCGCTTTTACATTCCCGATGACAAACAGGTTCGGGTGGCGATTTCCGGCCGCTCCGGCTGCGGCAACACGACGGTTTCGAGACTGCTGGCCGAGACGCTCGACATATCGTTCATCAACTTCACCTTCAGGTCCCTCGCGCAGGAAATGCGCATTCCGCTGGCCGAGATCATCGAAAAAGCCAAAACGGACTTTTCCTGGGACCGTATGGTCGATACACGGCAAGTCGAATTGGCACGTCGTTCCTCCTGCGTACTGGGTTCCCGTCTCGCCATCTGGATGCTGCCCGAGGCCGACATAAAGGTGTACCTTACTGCCACCGAGGAAGTGCGGACAAGACGCATCATGAGCAGGGAAGGCGGGACTTTCGAGGAAAACCTGAGTTTCACCGCGATGCGCGACGCCGAGGACACGAGACGCTACAAGGAACTCTACGAAATCGACAACACCGACGTCGCCTTCGCCGACCTCGTCGTCGACACCGAAACGAACGCGCCTGAAGACATAGTCGCCCTCATCCTCGAAAAGCTCGAAGCGAAAGGCCTCGTCCTGCGTGGCTGAACCTTCCCGAACGGCGCTTTCCCGCGAGCGCATCGCGGAGTTTCGCGCCGCCATCCTCGACAGCTACCGTGGGAACCCCCGCAACTTCCCCTGGCGCGAAACCACGGATCCTTACGAGATACTCGTTTCGGAAATCATGCTCCAGCAGACGCAAACCGAACGGGTCGTACCCAAATATCTCGCCTGGCTCTCCCGGTTTCCCGATGCGCGAACCCTCGCCGAGGCTCCCTTTTCCCGGGTGCTCGAGGCATGGATCGGGCTCGGCTACAATCGGCGCGCGCGCTTCCTGCAGGAAACCTGCCGGATCGTCTGCGAAACGCTGGGGGGCGTCTTTCCTTCCGATCCCGACGAACTGGACGCTTTGCCCGGTATCGGTCCGTATACCGCCAGGGCGATATCGACCTTCGCCTTCGGCCTGCCGAACGTCTTCATCGAGACCAACATACGCTCGGTCTTCATTTTTTTCTTTTTCGCGGATCGCGAATCGGTGAGCGATGCCGAAATACTCGCCCATATCGAAGCCACGCTCCCGCCCGACGATCCCCGCACCTGGTATTACGCGCTGATGGATTACGGCGCGGCACTCAAGAAAACCGTCCAAAATCCCGGCCGTAAAAGCAGCCACTACACGAAACAGTCACCCTTCGAGGGGTCGCTCCGTCAGGCCCGCGGGGCCGCGATCCGCGTTCTGGGGACGCTCAGGGCGGCTACGGCCGACGAGCTTGCCGAAACCGGCCGCGTGGACGGCGAACGCATGGCAAGGGCCCTGGAAGCCCTCGTGGGTGAGGGCCTCGTGGCCGAACGGAACGGCGTATATCGCATCTCCTGATTTTCGCCGCCTCCGCGTATTGACAAGGCTCCGTTTTTTTTGCTATAACTATCATGCACCTGAGCAACCGGGCACCGAAGCCCCAATAGAGCGGATGTCGTATAACGGCTATTACCCCAGCCTTCCAAGCTGGAGACGAGGGTTCGACTCCCTTCATCCGCTCTATTGGGGCTTCTTCTTTTTAAAATCCTTCCGAGATCCATCAATTGACAACCGAAAATGCGGGTGCTATCATGTAGTAAATGGTGGTTAAAAATGTCCGATTCCCTACTGTCAGATTCCATTCTTGATTCGACCACGGCCTTCATCTGCGTACTCGATGCCGACGGCAAAATCGTATCCGTCAGCTCCCGTTTCGCCCGCCTCATGTGCGGCAAGAGCCGCGAATCCCTCGCAGGACTCACCGCCTCCGAAACCGTACAGGGCAGCGCGGAACTCAAGGCATTTTTCCTCAATTTCGTTCCCGCGGCCGGAAGTCCCGCCATCCCGGAAAAATGCGTGCAGCCGGTCTACCGGAACGCCGAAAAACCCCTGTGGATCAAGTTCGACATAAGTCGCGTCAACTTTTCCGGATCCTCCAATTGCCACTTCATCACCGGTACGGACATCACCGCGGAAATCGTCGAAGCGCGCGAAACGGCACAGAAAGCCCACGAGCGCAGCGGGTTCATCGTACGCATGGGGCATGAACTGCGAACGCCGCTCAATACCGTGCTCGGGTACGCACAGCTGCTCCATGGTCTCGACAACCTTTCGCCCGTCGCGCGCGAATACGTCTCGACCATCATCGCCAACGAGAACAACCTGCTGCATCTCCTGAACGACGTCCTCGAGCTTTCCAAGTACGAATCGGGGCAGACTTCGCCCATACTTGCTCCCGTCAACGTCCGCAAGCTCGTCCAGGAAGTCACGGAATCCTTCATCGACCCCTTCGACGCCAAGTACCTTTCGCTTTCGGTCGAATACAAGTCTGAAATACCCGAAGCGCTCCTGACCGACGCCCAGAAAGTGACGCAGGTGATTTCGAACATCATCGGCAACGCCCTCAAGTTCACCCGCAAGGGCGGCGTTTCGATCACCGTGTCCTGCGACAAAATGGTCACGATCGACATCGAAGATACCGGAATCGGCATCGAACCCGCCGACGCCTCGCGCGTATTCGAGATATTCGAACAGACCGGCAGCTCCCGCGAGCATATGACCGGCTCGGGAATCGGACTCGCGGTCGCCCGCATATTCGCCCGAATGCTCGGCGGAGACGTCACCCTCGTACGGACCGATATCGGCAAAGGTTGCATCTTCCGTTTTACCTTCGAGGCAAAACCCATCGCCGCCGTCAGGAAAAACCTCCAGACGGTGACCGATTATACGGCGATCAAGGGCATATCCAAGCCCTGCAAGGTCCTGCTTGTCGACGACGTGGACATAAACCTCGCCATGCTCGAAATCTTCCTCGCACCTGCCGGCTTCGACGTAAACATCGCCGCGGACGGCAACGAAGCCGTCGAAAAGTTCAAGAGCTTCAAACCGGACATCGTCTTCATGGACCTCATCATGCCCGAAAAGGATGGCTTCGAGGCCACCCGCGAAATCAAGGCCCTCGATTCTGCGGTTCCCGTCATCGCCCTCACCGCGAGCATCGTCGACAGCATCAAGGAACAGGCCCTCGAGGCGGGCGTGAACGACTTCATGAACAAGCCCTTCGTCCCCGAACGCTTCTTCGAGATCATCGCGGAGCATACGGGGATTACGTACAAGACCTGATCCCGAAAGCGTCCGGGCAATAAAAAAACCGCTGCGTCGACGCAGCGGTTTTTTTTAAGGCATGCGTATGACGCATCGATCGATAATCCGGTCAATAATGGAGGCCTATGCCTATCATGAGCTCTCGGATGGATTCTCCGTCCCGTTCGGCATAACCGCCGAGCTGTCCGCCGTTTTCGACGACTTCGACGAGATCGAAGCCCGCGCTGATGCGGCCGTAAATGCTGCGCATTTTCGCCGGAAAGACGATGATTTCGAGACCGCCCGAATACCAGCCGTCGGCCGGGTTGAAATACCGGCCGGTGAGCGCATCGTGCGTGAGCGCCATGTCGAAGAAAGGCGATGCCTGCATCTCGAAGCTGATGTACTTGGTCCATTCGACGCCGGTTATCTCCTTGAAATCGACGGTCATGACGCGGACGGGAAGGTCGAAATTGAAGGTGAAGGCGGTGTCGGATGAAATGCGGTCATCGAGGATGCCGCGAATTTTTTTACCGGCATTTTCCGAGATCGCACCATGGAAATTGTAATAGGCGGATGTCCGGCCGTACAGGCCGAAACGGTCCATGAACGAACTGAAACCGGTAAGGGATCCGTCGACGGAAACTCCGATGTCGCCCCGTGAATGCAGATTGAAGGAATAGGAATTCCCGAGATCCGCTTTCAGCCCGGAACGGAAGTTTCCGTTCCAGTCGACGCGCCCAAGGGCGAGGGAATGACCCCAATCCAGGACGGGTCCCTGCAAGTCGGCATGCTGGATTCCGTCAAGGGCCCAATTCGTCCCGATGGAAGCCGAAGGCGTCCAGGTGAGATTTCCGAAATAGTCGAATACATGGAGAGTGACGGGTACATTCGCGTAAAACTCGTCGTTGAAGTAATACCGGTCGTCTTCGAACAGAACGGATTCGTCCGTACGGTCGTTGATGTTGAGCGTATTGTTGACGCCGAAATTGACCGTGTTTTTGCCGAACGGCACCGCGACGTTCAATCCCGTTCCCAGGTCGAATTCGGGGATCTCATGCTGCGGAAACGAAAGGGTCATGTCGTTCGACCACTCCATCGAATAACCCCATGCCTTGAAGGGAATATTGAAATCAAGATTCGTCTGGAAGGTCGTTTTTCCGTCGTTGTCGACGGCGTAATTGACGTCCCCGTTCAGCTGCTGCATCGATCCGAAAAAGTTGTAGTCCTTCAATTTCAGCTTGAGCAGGAATCCGTCGTTCGAATCGTATTTGGGATACGGGAGGGCTATGATGTTCCAGGTATCCTTCGTACGGACGACGAGTTTGACCGGTATGATGCCGTCGGGACCGGCGGTTTCGTAAACCGCGTCTATGGATGTTGAATCGAAAACCCGCTGGTTCCTCAGTTGCACGCGGAGGTCGGCGAGATAATAGTCGAATTTTCCACGGTCGGCGAACACCCGCTTTTTGTCGATCGGTACGGCGTTCGTCAAGGGGAATTCCCGAGTTATGCCTTCGATGACGTACGAGACATCCGCGATGCGGAACTGTTCGGCGGATTGCGTCCAGCAAAGCGAAGAAAACAGGGAAAGAAAAAATATTCCCGACAGATGCCGTTTGATGTTGTTCAATTCAAGCTCCAGGACGATTCAATTTCGTTGCGTAATGACGTTGAGGTTCCACTTTTTGGGCCGTGAGATGCCTTTGACGTAAATAGCTCCCTTCCCCGGAGCGAATAATTCAAGCTTCGTAAGCGGCGCGCTGAAAAAAAGCATTTTTACCGTTATCCCGTACGCATCGGAGAACAGGAGCGGACTCAACCGTTTGAATCCGAAGCGGTTGTCGTAAATCGCCGTTCCGATCTCTATATATGTTTCGTATCCGGAATCAAGATAGATATCAAGGGCGTTTTCGGTGCCGGAAAATACGGCGCCGGTCTCGAGTTTGACCAGTTTTTCGATCGAAAGTATCGACAGTACCCTTTCGCCGCCAAAGTCGTATCGTCCCTGCAATTGCCGCAACCGCGCGCCGGCGATCGAAACACGGTAGTTGCGCGGGGATAGATACCTATACAGGCAGTCGATGAGTTCGAATACGTTAATGCGTGCCCGTGCGGCGATGTCGATGATGTTCGCGGAATCCGTTTCGGTAAAGATGTATGCAGTACCCGCTTCGAGCGGCAGTCCGGTCAGGAACTGGTTTACCGCAGGAACCGCGAGATCCGCTCCAAGGCGGGATTGACCGGATGATGAAGAAATCGGAAATAAAAGCAAAAGCAGGCAGAAAAAGCCCAAAACGGAATGTTTCATGTCAGTGAAACATACCACAGCAGATAAAAATATGAAAGTATCCCCCACCGGTGTTTCATTCCTTTAACGCGCGCCTTTTCCGGAAAGAACGACGCCGATGGTCCGGATTATGAGCCAGATATCGAGCCAAAGCGACCAATTTTGAATATAATAGGAATCGAACGCGACCCGCTCCGCGTAATCGGTGTCCGAACGACCGGATACCTGCCACATGCCGGACAGGCCCGGTTTGACGGAGAAAACGTAATCGAAGTTGTCCCCGTATTTTTCGACTTCGGACCGGGTAACCGGACGCGGGCCGATGAAGCTCATTTCGCCTTTCAGGATATTGTACAGTTGCGGAAGTTCATCCAGGCTCGTCTTGCGCAGAAAGCTCCCTATCGGGGTAATGCGCGGATCGTCGGTCAATTTACGGCTCTGTTCCCAGTCGCTGCGGAATTTCGGGTTTTCGGCCAAGAGTTTCTCGAGAAGCTGATCGGCATTTACCGCCATCGAGCGGAATTTCCACACTTTTATTTTTTTTCCGTTTTTGCCTATTCTTCCGTGACCGTACAATACCGGACCCGGCGATGAAATTTTGATGAGCAGCGCGATGACAAGCATGAACGGCACGACAAGACATACTCCGACGATCAGCATGAGTATGTCCAGCAGCCGTTTCAAGAAGGTATTGTACCATTTGGTCAAATTTTGGGTCGTCGAAAGGCACAACGTGCCGTTGATGTCGCGTACGGTCATGGAAATCGTATTGTAAAAGTTGAGGTTCGGGATGATTATGTTGTACCTGAAGGTAGAAAGGGTGGTAATGATCAGATGCTTGTAGGCCGGGGAGGAATTGTCACCGGGCAATATGATCGCCATTTTGATGCGCAGATCCGAATACAGCTTTTTGCTGTCTTCGATCGAATTCAAGACCGGAATTCCCCGATATTCGGCCATTCCGGTTTCACCCTGGCTGACTATGGCTACCGGGATATACCCGGCCTGGGGATGATCGAGCAGGTTGTCCAGCACGGTATGCATGGCTTCCCCCTCGCCATAGACCGCGGCGGGAATGCCCCACCATCGAAATTTGGAATAGACGCCGTTCCGTGCGATGGACCTGCTCAAGGGGAGTACAATTATCGAAAAAAGAAAGGCGATGAGGAGCGCGTATGCGATGAATTCCTTGCCGTCCGTCTCGATCACGATCGACAGCGCTATACCGCCGAACATGAAGGCATTGGCAAGGAAAAAACTGCGCAACTGTTCGCTCGGCACCAGCAGAATACCCGGATACAGCTTGAAAATATTGTAGACTATGAAAAAGAACGGAAAATACGTCCAATAATTGATGAAGGATTTGAAATTGATGTACGAATGGTTGATCGCATTGATGACGAAAAAACCCGCACCTATGCAGCACATTATGGCGACAAGGTCCGAGAACATGAACGCCAAAACAGTAACGAAAGAGCTGGTGCGGCTGTAGCGGGCTTCGAACCATACTTTATATTCTGCTATCGTCATGTCAACTCCTGGTATGTTGTGCGCGAATCGGATACTCGGCGTAAATAGGCGGCCGAAATCAGGGAGTCGTCGAACCTTGTTTCCGCTATCCGGCGCGATTCCCGACCCATCCGCTTTTTTTCGGCATCCGAACAGCGGATAAACCGTTCCATCGCATCCGCAACGCTTTGTGCGTCGGCAGGAACCGTCAAATAGCCGTTTACTCCGTCCTCGACCGGCTCGCGCGTACCGACACTGTCCGCGACGATCAAAGGCCTGCCCATTGAAGCCGCCTCGAGGACCGAACGGGGAACGCCCTCCCGGTACCAGGAAGGCATGACGACGCAATCCGCCCGGGCGATGAACGTTCGTACATCGGGAACAAGTCCTTCATACGCGATATATCCGGTTTCTATCGCTTCCGCGAGTTCCGCTTCGGGAATAAAAATCGAATTTGCCGGATCATGCTCGCCAATTATAATAAAACGTGTTTCAGGATGCAAGGGTCGTACCATACGTGCGGCCCGGATGAAATCGCGGATGCCTTTCGAAAGCAACAATCTGCCATTGTATAAAAAAGTCACGCTTTCTTTTTCGTTCATTTCGGTAAAAGCGAAATACCCGGTATTGACACCCGATCCGGGCAAAAGCCCCGTTTTTGATTCAGCAACGATTTTTTTTTCGATGAAAAACCGTTTATCGTCCGAATTCTGGAAAAATACAAAGGCTTTCCGGGATCTGAAAGCCAAGCGATACAGATCATGGACTATTTTCTGCGTTTTGGGGCTTTTTTCCGCTACTACTCCCAAACCGGTGATATTGCTGATTGAAGGAATACCCAAAAGGGATGCTGCCATGGACCCATATATATTCGGTTTGTTGTTGATGTGCAACGCGACAACCGGACGCAAACGTGAATAATGCGTTAAAAATGCGAAAAAAAGAATGAAATCCTGGATGATATTCGTACCGTCATTTTTCATGGGCAGGTGTATGAAACGGATGCCCAGTTCGGTTTCAAGTTTTTGGGAGTACTTGTCCCGGTTCGAAAGGGCGATCACCGTCCATCCGGCCGTCCGCAAGTCCTCGAGCAGCCGTTTTCTGCCGTACAGATTCCATGAGGTGTTTGCGGAAATTACCAGTGTTTCGTTTTTCATTTCTCCCGTGACGCCTTTATGACCAATTTCAAGGTCGTGACAAAAAATCCGCCCGTGTACACGATCGCATAGAGGGCGATTACCGGGGGAAGATTCCCCGTCGCGAAACCCGCCGCATACAGGACGGGCAAATACCCGGTAATGCCGATTTCCTCGCTGAACCTTTTTTCATTTCCCGGTTGCGTTGCTTTTCCCGCGATCAGGCCGGCATTCTTGAAAGCCTGATAAAAAAGACGCATCAGTACGTTCGAAACGGCCGCGATGGCCCCCAACAGAATCCAGGTCGCAGCGCCCCACGGCAGCACCGGGACGAAACCGGAAACGGGAAGGCGATATGCGTCCCCGTTCTGGAAGAAAGCGGACATGCCCATCGCGAAAAGTTGCGTCGCGTATGCCAGATACCCGCCGGCCGCATCGACCCATCCTCCGTAAGTGGTTTTCCGTTTCAACGTGCGCGCCATGTTTCCGTCCGCACAGTCAAGCACGGCGAAAACGAAAAAAAGCGCTATCGCCGTCCGATGCAGGACGGTTGCCGGAAACAAGACGGCGATGAATGCAACAATACAACAAATAGCGCTCAGATAGGTAACCGAATTCGGAGAAAGACGCAACCGTAAAAACAACCAGCTTGCCGGATAGGAGACAGGCCTGTACAGAAATCTCGTCATGGTTCCGTCGGCTTTGCGCTTTTCCGGGGTCAGGGAATCAAGGATGTCTTTCATGCTGTAGTTCATCGGGTTATCTCCTCCATGATCAGGGAAAAGCGTTCCTGGACCGAGTCCAGATCGGAACGGTATTTTTCGGCGGCGGATTTCGCGATTCGATGCCGTTCGTCCTCGTGTTCCATCCAGTACGCGGCTTTGTCGACCAGATTCGAGGAATCCCAGTCGAACGGGACGTACGTGACGTCCGGAACGAAGATGTCCGGCCAGGTTTCCAGATGCGACATGTCGGGTTTCAACAGAAGGGCGCCGCTTCGCACGGTCTCGAAATCGCGCAGGCACAGCTCGCCCCAACCGAAGGGGCTGAGCACGATACGGGAATCGGCCGTCTCCCGATTGAACTGTTTTTGCGAAACCGCACCGGTGAGAAACAGGGGATTTCCGGCGATCCTTTCGAGGATCAGCTGGCGTTGATACGAGATGGAAGGCCGGCTGATAAGCCCGATGCGGGCATGCACCGGATGGATGCCCCGGTTGCGCCCGAGCGCGCTTTCGGGCGTGAAATCATCCTTCATATACAGCCACTTGGCCATGCGGGGCGAAAAAATCCGCGAAACGGCCACGCCGATCCGCTGACGAAGCTGGCGGCGTGGATACTGCCCTGCGCCGATATTCCAGGAAAGCCGGAGCTTCGCGAGCTGTTCGGGCCGGGTTTCGACCGCGCGCTCCCGGGCATCGGGATCGGTGACGCCGTATTTTTCATGGAAAAAATCCGAATACAGTTCTTTCCCGTACAGCTGCCTTCCGTACAGGCCGCGGTCGCGGAAAAGGGCTTTCGTATAAAAAAGGTCGACATGGGGAAGGACTTCGAGGCGGGGGATTCCTCCGCCGGCATCATCATGGAAGAAGGCGATCCGGTCATATTTCGCGCGCAGTCTTCGAAGCAGGTCGAGGTCGACCCTGTCCGGTTTTATGAATTGGCGCATCATCACGAGAATGCGGTTGGTATCCTTGGCAAGGCACCATTCGACGTCGCTCGTCCAGGTAAAGCGGTAGTCCGCATCCGTATTGCCCAAAAAAGGGGAGAGTGAATAAAAACAGGCAATGCGGTCAACGTAGGTCAACACGGTAATATTGAACATAGGTAGTCATTATTATATACTTCACCGCATGAAGAGTACAGATGCCCGGATCAGGGTCGGCATATTGACCAAACCGCTCGACAATTGGATATCCGGCTCGGGACATCATCTCGACGAACTGCTCAAGCGGGTGCTCGACCTCGTCGAATCGGAAGACCTTCCCTTCGACTTTACCTTCATCCATTACGCCCGGAGCGCCAACCCGATCTACAAAAGAGTGCGGGAACTGATCATCCCGCGGAATCCCTTCGCGGCCAGCCGGATTCTCGAACGGGAAAAATTCGATATCGTGCACTATTCGCCCCTGTCCGTCTTCGCGCCGATCTGGGGTCTGGGCGCGAAAAAAACCGCCACGGTACACGGGATAGAGGAAGCGCTGTATCCGCAGGGATACGGCATGATCGAACGCCTGCACGCGAGATACATCCAGCCCTGGTACATGCGCCGCATGGATCGCATCGCCACCGTGTCGGAAACGGGCAAAAACTATTTTGCCGCCCACTACCGGATTCCCAGGGACAGGATTTTCGTGACGACCAACGGACTGGGACCCGTCTACCGCGTTCTGGACCGGCTGGAACGCGCGATTCCCGAAAATTCCGGCATCGACAGGCCTTTCGTGCTGCACATAAGCCGCTATTCGATGCGGAAGAACCCCGTCACGATCATCGAAGGCTTCGCCCGTTTTGTGCGGGAATCGGGTCTCGACCGGCAGCTCGTCTGCGCGGGAAAAGGGTGGGACGGGCCGGAAGTTCGAAAACTCGCAGAAAAGGCGGGTATCGCGGACCGCCTCGTGACCCCGGGCTTCATCACCGACGACATGGCGGTCAAGTTGCTCAACAACGCGGAGGTATTCCTGTTTCCGTCGTTTGCCGAGGGTTTCGGCATGCCGAACATCGAGGCGATGGCATGCGGGTGCCCGGTGATAACCAGCGATATATTCGCCATTCCCGAAGTTGTCGGCGACGCCGCCTGCATGATTGACCGGCCTGACGACGATACGGCGTTGGCCGGTTTCATGGAGAAAATCGCGAGCGACCCGGAATTTAAAAAAGCCCTCGTGGAACGAGGGCTTATAAGGGCGAAACGGTTCGACTGGACGGACAGCGCACGGGCGTTGCTCAAGGCATACGGAGAAATGACACGATGAAAACTTTCAAGGAACTGACGAACGGCCTGATGGTGCGAAAGACCGACAACGTGCTCGTCCAGCTTTTCCGCTACTTCATCGTCTCGGGACTCTCGCTCGTCATCGACTTCTGCACCCTGTTCGTCCTCACCGACGTGATGCATGTCCAGTATCTGGTTTCGGGCGTACTGAGTTATTCCATCGGGCTCGTCATAAACTACCACATATCCGTGAACTGGGTGTTCAACAGCCGCAATTACGACGACCGTCGAAAGGAATTCCTGATATTCGCCGGGATCGGCGTTCTCGGACTCGGCGTCAATACCCTCGTCCTGTGGATCTGCACGGGACTTTTCGGGCTGCATTACCTGGCCTCGCGCGTCATATCGGCCGCTATCGGCTACGCCTGGAAATATGTCGCGCGCCGGGCCGTCCTGTTCAGGACAAAACGGTCAGTCCTTCCGTGATATCGCGTCCGCGAGCAGGCCCATGCAGAAAAACTGGATCGAACCGAGCGCGAGCGTGATGAACGTTCCGTCGTAGAATTTTCCGGCGAAGAATGCCCCATACGCCAGAACGGCGATACCCGTGAAAAAAAGACCGATGCTGAGCGGCATGAAAATCCGCAAGGGATTGAAAAGCACGCACATGCGCATGATGAGCATGACGAAGTTGAGCGTATCCTTGACCGGCCTGATCTTCGAGGAACCCTCGCGCTTGAAATAATCGATCTTCACGTATTTGACCGAATACCGGTTCGTCAGCGCCGCGAGCGTGATGGTCGACGTAAGCGAAAAACCGTCCGGGTACAGTTTGAAGTATTTGAAGAAGAGGTCCTTCGTGAAAAGGCGGAGTCCCGAATTGAGGTCCGGGATGTGAATGTCGGCCACATACGAGGCGAGCTTGTTGATGAACGCCTTCGGAGCGCGGCGCATGAACGGGATGTGCACGTTCGCGCCGACACGCGCGCCGACGACCATGTCGTTGCCCTTCATGTCCGCGTACAGGACCGGAATCATGTTGTTGGGGTAGGTACCGTCCGAGTCCGTTATGCACAGAACGTCGAAATCCGCCGAGCGCGAACCGGTCTTGATGGACGCGCCGTAACCGCGGTTGGTCTCGTGATGGATGAGCGTCACGTCCAGTCCCTCGCCGCCGCCGTTCGATTCGAGGATGCCGCGGGTATCGTCCTTCGAACAATCGTTGACGATGATGATCTGGTACGGAATGGCGCTCGCCTTCATTATCCTGTGGAGGTCGGTTATGGTCTCGAGAATCGCCTTTTCTTCGTTGTAGGTGGGGATGATGATGCTTACGCCGTTCATGTGGTGCTCCTGTCAGTTTGACTGCTTTCGTACGAATGATTCCGCTTCGACAAGGGGAACGAGTTCGACGGATATCTCCGCGATCCGGAAAGGATTGCGTATAGCCTGGATGCAGGTCTCCCCGGCTATCTTCCCGTCGCGGGAAAGCACATGGACGCCTGCCGTCCCGTATGGGGAAAGTACGGGTTCGGGCGCCCTGCCTTCACGATAGGTATCCATCGAAAGAAAGAACTTGCTTGCGGTTTCTACCGCATTGTTTCCCGCGTTGCCCGCGGGGGAAACGACGGCCCTGCCTTCGTTCCATGCCGAGTTCAGTTCGCGGTAATACCGTACCGTTTGAACGAAGGGATGGTCCGTCACTTCGAGTGGTGAATGGGCGTACTGCCGGGCCGAACGCGGAACCAGGGGCAAGGAGAATACGAAAGAGACGGCCGCGCACGACGAAATAACGGCAAGAGAGAACAGGGACGTCGGGCCGAATTTCCGGTACGATGCGAGTTTCGACATCCGCGCACGAAAAGAGTCCTCGATGAACCAGGCCATCACCAGGAAGACGAAAGGCAGCACCGCGCAAAAATACCGCGCAATGAAATCCTCGGCGGCCATGAGCGGATGCAGGCTGCTTACGGTAAAAGTGAGAAAGAAGAAAAAACCGAGCGAAGTGACGACAAGGATTTTGACATCCCTGTTTTTCGACCTTCCGAGATAATAAACCGAAAGGGCGGCGAAGACGGCAAACGGAACCTGCCAATACAGTTCCATGTTTTTTATCGAGTATCGCTTGAAAAGATCCAGAAATCCCGAAAGAGGAACCATATAATCGCTCGAAAGGTGGTTCGCCAGGATCACCGAAAGCTGGCCGAACGCGTATTGCGTCGTCATGGCGTAAATTGCGGTCTCGCAGACGAACAAAAACAAAAGTAATCCGCCGAATACGAAACAATCCCTTATCCGGTAACGGTCGCCATAGAGAAGGAGACACAGGAAAAGACCAGGCAGAAAGAAGAGATTTGTGATTTTCGATTCGTAGGCAAGGAACATCATTGCCGAGGAAAGCAACAACCAGGCGATCCGCTTCCTGCCGGTATTTCTCGTCGCGATGAAGAAAAAATACAAGGTAATCAGGATGTAGGTGATGGAAAATATCTCCGGACGCACCTGGCTTGCCGCACGTATCTGATAGGGAAAGAAAACTAGGAATACCGAGGCGATGACTCCCGTAAAACGGCTTTTAAGGAGCCTGCCCAGCAGATACAGCAGCAATACCTGCAAGAGGGCGTTCAGTAAGGGAGCGATGTAATACACGACAGGATGGGTGCCGAATACCAGTTGAACCGCCGCGACCGGAAGTATTATCGACCATCGAACCGTCCGGTGTGTCAGGTCGGGATACGGCAGTCCCTGCGTCAGCGCCTTTGCCGAATACCAGTAATCCCTCTCGTCCACTCCGGTGTGGATCATCATCTGGGTGGAGAGTCTGACCCAAAGGGTCAGAAAAAGAAGCAAGAATAGAATGAATGCGTCTTTTTTTGCAAGGGATCCTGTCATGAGATGTCTCCGTAAAAAGCGGGTATTTTAGCGTTAAGCGAATCGAACCAGAGCAATAGATCGCCCTGCATGATGGAAACCCCTGTTCAGTTTTCCGTCATTAAGGCCAGGATACGGGTCCGGGCCGTTTGCAAGTCCTCGGGAGAGTCGATTTCTATGGCCGGAAAATGAGTGGTGTCCACTGTCTTGAATTCGGTTCCGCGTTCTATCATTTCCTTGAACGAAGCCTCGTAAAACTCATTTTCCCTTTTTTCCGCGACGATGCGTTTGCGCAAAGTCCCGAATAAAGTGCGGGCCGATTTCTTGTCGAATACCTCGAATCCGATCGACTCGACCACGGAATCGTCGGGTATGATGTGCTTTCCTATATCCGTCACGTAACCCGAGGCATCCATGCTGATCTTCATCTCTTCCTCGCCGCATGCATGACGGTTGACCGCGATGCACGGTTTTTCGGATTCTTCAAGCAGACAGGCAATAAGCGCATCCTGGAAAATGATATCGCTGTCGAGGAGCAGGAAATCATCACCGGCTGCATGTTCGCCCAAAAGAAGCGAGTATGCATTATTGGTACTTGCATACCGATCGTTGTAGATGAACGTCACGTCAAGATCCGGAAAATTCCGGCTGACGAAATCACGGATCATTTCTTCCTTGTAACCGGTCACTATGACGATTTCGCTAATGGAACAGGCGAGCAGATTGTCCATGGCCCGCTGCAATATGCACGTACCGCCCACATCCAGCAAACATTTTGGGCAGGCATCCGTCAACGGCCGGAGCCGTGTCGCCATTCCTGCGGCGAGAATCACGGCTTTCATTTGTTGTTTCGTTCCTTCAGCAGATTCTTCATGATCTCGACCAGAAGATAGTTTTGTTCGCGTGTTCCTATTGAAATCCTGATGCAGTTCTCGAATATCGGTTCGGAGAAGAATTTGATCACAAACCCATGCAGAATGATGTTTTCCTTGAGAAAATGGAAAACGTCGGAGGGCAGCCTGGCCAGAACGAAATTGGCGCAGGATTTGTAGGGCTTGAAACCCATTTTTTTGAACTCATGAAAGAACATAAGTCCATCTTCTATCATCGCCTTGGCCTTTTCCTGATAGTACTCATCCGATCCTTCATCGAATGCCGCAAAGAGCAATTCCTCGGAAACACGGTTGAAACCGAGATACTTGCTGTTATAGGTGAGGAAATCGTCCAGGTTTTTTCCCAGAAAAGCAAAACCTATCCGAAGGCCGGCAAGCGCGTAATATTTCGACATGGTCCGTAAAACGACGAATTTTTCATACTGCGCGATTTTAACCTCGGAAAATGAAGGCGCGCCGAATCCCCAATATGCCTCATCCAGCACGAAAAGGGTTGCAGGGTCCTTGTTTGCCAGGTACATCTCAATCCGTTCGGGTTCGAGAAAATTACCCGTAGGATTGTTCGGAGACGCGAGGATGAATACGGCGGGTTTTCTCTTGAGTATCGACAGAATTTCCGCGTCGTCGAAATCCCAGGTATCTTCCTTTTCGACCATGTGGTATTCGATCATCTCGGTTTTCGTCTCGGCGACGATATGCTTGTAGTACCACCAGGACATGTCCGGAACGGCAATGGCGGAATTTTTTGTCGCCGCCCAGTATATGACCTGCTTCAGGAGGTCCTCCGCACCATACCCGATGACGACCGACTCCGGCGCGACCGAGTATTGCCTTGCTATCCTGTCCTTGAGCCTGCGGGGATAATCACGTGAATATGTCGAAAAATAATCGACGGTAATGTTTTTTACGATATCGCAACACTTGGGGGACGGACCGTAATTATTTTCATTCCGATCCATGATCACTACTCTATCCATACAAACCTCTTTTTTTTACTCAGCGGCGGCTTAAGAACAGCATTGTATACGGTTTCTTGACGAAATTACGGTAGATTCTTCTCGCAAGCCCGTACTTTCGGACGGAACGACGTTTCATGTCGGCAAACCACTCCTTGTCGATTTTCATCAAATCGTCCATTGCTGGAGTATATGAAAAATGCCATATAAAATCAATTCCGGCTTCGATACAGGCCTGCTGCAAGGCTACCGTCTGTTCGATGATCGGAACGGAGTCGGTAGGATCGTCAAAACTTTTGTATCCGGGCCGAATTTCGTGATGAGCGCCCTCCACGGCGGCGAAATGTTCGAGTCCGCCTCCATACATCCCATGACCGCAACCGATGAGATGGATCTCCTTGGCACCCATGAGAACGGCCATATAAATGCAGGTATGCAGGCAGGATCCGTGGCCGCCCCAAATCTTCGCCCTGTTTTTCATGGTCTGTCTGACCTTGAAAAGGGTAAAACGGGGATCTACTTCGCCGCGGACGCCTGTCGGAAGATAAGAGACCATCTTGTGGAAATAGACCTCGGACATCACCGAAACCTGATCTTTCGTTTCCTTTCGGGTCTTGGAGTACATGGGATATGCGGCAATGAGCGGCTGATGCGCATAATCGGGATCTTTTTTCAAAAGGTATTCCGATCTGTCATACTCGCTTGAATACCGGAATGTGGCATGGGGAAATTTGATGTGTGAAAGATGCAGGGTTATACCGATTTTATCGTCGAAGAAAGAGTCCGGATATCCTGAAAGCGATGGATCGGAACCGGCGATCCATATCGCCTTGTCTTTGTATTTTCCGGACAACTCCCGGCAATCGTGAAAATTCCTCTTCTTGCTGTTCAATCTTGGCCTCCAACTGTACCAGAATGTATTTTTTCGAAACAGGCCATGAACCCGGCCGTTATGACTTCGATGTCGTATTTTCCCGCGACGAAAATTTTGCCGGCCGCGCCCATTTTTTCGCGCAGGGCTGCGTCCTTCAGGAGGACAAGCAGCCTGTCCGCAAGCGATTGCGGATCTTTTTCCGGCACGAGAAAGCCGGTCGTGCCGTCGAGAAGCCCGTCGGGAATTCCGTTGTGCAGGGTGGATACCACCGGCATGCCGCACATCTGCGCTTCCTGGATGACGAGGCCCTGACCCTCCATGTCGCCGCTCGCGGCCGTAACGCTCGGCAGGGTGAATACCGAGCAGGTCGCATACATTTTATTGACCTGACCCGAGTCCATGAGGCCCATGAAACGCACGCAATCATCGATGCCAAGCTCCGCGGCATACGCCTTGAGTGCGGCTGCAAGGGACCCGTCGCCGGCGATATGGTATCCAACCGTCGGAATCTCCTTGCGTACGAGCGCGATCGCCTCGAGCGCGTACCGGTGACCTTTTTTTTCTTCCAGGCGGCCGACAGTCAGGATGGAGTCGGGCATCACGGACGAACGGTCCACATCGGCATAATCCTCCACGACAAGCCCGACCGGTATGACGCGGATGAGCGTTTCAGGACAACCGTTCGCGACAATCCTGGACTTGGTGAACGCGGTGTTCGCCGTTACGAGATCGGCCGACCGGTACAATTGCCGGTATACGTCAATACCGTGTTTTTTGGGATAGGTATTGATGTCGGATCCGTGAAACGTGGCGACCAGGTGTCCGCAAAAACCGCATTCCTTGAGATAGCTCCCGACAAGCCCGTTCGGACCGAAATGACAATGCACGACATCGAAACGTTCGTCCGCGAAACGGTTTCCGAAATACAGCAGCTTCAGGTTTTTCGCGACCGTCCGGTATTTGCCGAACCGGATGGCCTCGAAGGCCGCTTTCGGATTCTTCACCAACAGTTTGACGAACAGGTACGGAGCTGCCCGGATACGCCGTTTCATCGATCGGGGTATATCGACATACTGGGTATATTTCTCGACATCGTAACGCAGGAATTGTTCGTGACGCAGAGCGGTGGAGGGACGGTGCGCGGCGAAAATTTCGATATCCGCGCCGGCCTTGATGAATCCGATGACGGCGTTCAATAAAAATTTTTCGGAAATCTCGGGGAACGAATTGAGTACTATCGCGATACGCATCGGAATTGTTCCAGCTTTTCGACCAGCCGGATGTTGTCGGCCTTGTTGCGGACGGCCAGCCTGATCCAGCCGGTACCGTCGATGCCCTTCTTGCCGGTCAGGTCCTTGATGAAGATGTCGTGCTTCCCCAGGAGATGCATCGTCAGTTCCCGTGCGGTGCAGAGGTTGCAGCGGCACATGAAATAATTCGCCTGGGAGGGAATCACCTCCAGGAAGGAAATACGTTCGAGGTCGGCCCTGAACCGCTCGCGCTCGGCGATTATTTTCCGGCATGCCTCCCGGTAGTCCTTCTTGTACTTGCCGATTATCTGCAGGAAAAACTCGCCGAACGAATTGACGTTCCAGATCGCAAGGCCTTTTCTCGCCTTTTTGATCGTTTCGGCGTCGCCCGACGCGAGAATCCCGAGCCTGATGCCGGGCACTCCGTAGCTCTTGCTGATGCTCTTGATGACGATGAGGTTCGGATACGCGTCCAGCAAGGACTGGTCGAGGAGCGTGGACTCGAGGCCGTCCGAGCTGAAATCCACGAAGGATTCGTCGAGCACGAGCGTCTTGCCCTCGATCTTCATCGAATCGAGAAGGGTCAGGATATCGGCCTTCGGGACGAAGTTTCCCGACGGATTGTCGGGATTGATGAGGAGCAGGTTGTCGCATCGGCGGGACCACGAGACGAGCTCCGGAAGTCCGTAGCGGAGCCCTTCGGGAATGAACGGTACGATGGTGCGGCCGGGAAGGCTTTCGGGATATTCGTTGAAGGTCGGATATATGACGCCGACCGAACCGGAAAGGACGCCCGAGAGGGAGCGGATCAGTTCGGCCGCACCGTTGCCGGCGAGGATGTTCGCCTCGTCGACGCCGAACATCTTGCCCGCAAGCAGGTTCTGCACGTTGAGACCGGAAGGGTAATCGGAGAGAAGCTCGCGGAAATACGCCTTCATCTCATCGACCATCTGCGCGGGCGGAAAATACGGGTTGACCAGATAGCAAAAATCGAGGAGGCGGGGGAATCGCCAGTAGCCGCCGTAGCGCCGCTGCATCCGGTCGAGCTTGTCGCCGTCGTCCCTGGCGAAGATATTCTCGGCGATGTCCTTGTCCTGCACGTCGTCGATCTCGTACCACTTGTGCCCGTCAAGGCAGAAGGCCTTGAGCTCGTTCTTGTCGAGCGTCGTTATCACGCGGAGCACCTGCTCGTAGTATTCGTTGTCGCCCATCGCCTTCGAATACGCTTCGAGGAAGGGCACGTAGGATTTCGCGAGGAAATCCTTCGAGAATTTGTAGATGTTGACCGTCTTGTAATACGTATCGCGTTCGTCGAAGTCGAAGGATTTTTTCGGGATGAATTGGGTGATGACGCGGTCTTCGTTTATCCGGACGACGGTGCCGTCCATCCAGGATTCGAACTTGTCCACGACCGCAAGCGTCGGTTCCGGATCCGAGAGGAGGTCGGCGATCACGCGTTCCTCGAATATCAGGTCGCTCTCGAGGAGGAGCGTGTCGTCCTCGAGCAGGTAATCCTTCGCGAGATACAGCGAATAGATGTTGTTGGTGCGGTTGTACACGTCGTTCGCGACGTAGATTATCTCCATGCCCCTGTGCGAGTCGCCGACCGCGCGCATGAGGTTGTCTTTCTTGTACCCGACGACCATCACGCATTTCTTGATGCCGTTCGAAGCCAGCGCATCGAGGGCGCGCGCTATCAGGGTGCGTCCGTTTATGTCGAGCATGCACTTGGTGTTGTCTTTCGTGTATTTGCCGAGGCGGTTTCCCATTCCCGCCGCCAAGATTACTGCTTGCATTTTTTTTTCTCCGTAATTGATTTACCGTCTGGTAAGAATTGAATCTATCGTCGATTATCTGATACAGTATGCAGCTTTTACCTGTCACCGCGTCTCCGTCAACACCTTTTCCCATTCCTCCGCCCAGTCGAAGTCGAAATATGCCCGTCGGGCCAGGCAGAGGGCGCGGGCTTTGGCGTATGCCTCGTCGGAGGAGGCGAGACGGGCAAGGACCGAAGCGAGGGCGGACGCGGAAGCAGGCTCGAAAAGGAGCGACGGGTCGGCGAGCATGTCGGGGATGCCGCCGGTATTCGTGCCGACGACGGGGAGGCCCACATGGAGGGCTTCGAGGACGACGTTTGGATAGCTGTCGAAGAGGGAAGGGACGACGAGAAGGTCGGCACCGACCATGAAGGGGAGGGGAGATTCGGCCTTTCCATGGAAGCGTACCATGCCGGAAAGTCCGTTTTCCGCAACGATTTTTTCGAAGAAAGGCCAGTCAGTTCCTGCGGCGAGGATGTCGAGGGTGAGGGTTTGGCTCAGCTCCCGGGGAAGCTCCGCGAGGGCACGGAGGAGATACTCGAGTCCCTTGCGCCTGCCGAGTGTGCCGACGAAGAGGAGCTTCCGGCACCGCGTCGATGCGTTGGCGAGGGCAAGTTCCGCCGTGAATCGCTTTTGCCTGATGTCGCCGCGGATGACGGCCGTCTTGCCCGCCGCCCGCCTGTTTCGCGCGACGAAGCGGTCCCGGTCGGCCGGGCTCTGGAACGCTATGACCGTAGCCGAGCGCGAGATCATGCGTTCCCTGAACCGGTCGACCGCGATGCGGAAACGCAACGAGAGCCGGCGTTTTATGCCGGGATGGTCGAATTCGAGGTAGAGGAGGTTTTCCTTGACGGTGTCGCTCCGGTAGGCAAAAAGGATTCCGGCACCGGTGCGGGACGCGAGGAGGCGGGCGGAAGGCCAGTGTGTCTCGCCGAAAACGAGTATCCAGTCGTCCGGAGGTGCGGGTTCGATTTTGAGGAACCGGTAAAGCGACGACCGGAAAAAACCTCCCAAAAACGGAACCGTTCCCCGCACGTACGGCGCCTCCACCCGGACCGGGACGAACGAGGCAGGCTGCCAGGCGAGGCCGGCGTTGAGGTAGACGGTGACACGGTGTCCTTTGGAGGCAAGCCCTTCCATGAGCTCGAGGTAGCGCTTGTGTCCGCCGGTACGCAGTTCGTTGTTGAGGAATATGCCGGTGATGTTCATTTTGGGGCTTCTGTTTTGAAAGCGGACCCAGTGGATGAACGTATCAAGTGTACGGCAATCTTTATCCAGGTTATCGGGTTTAAAAGCACCCTGCGGCGAATTCCAGGATATGAGGAATCGATTTTTCCGTCAAGAACCCGAAGGTCGATAAAGTCTTTCGTCTTGAACGCATTGAGCAAAAATCCGTAGTATTTCCGTGCGATATTTTTGGTGACCCATCGGGAAATTCTTTTCTCCATGTGCGGATATTTCGCTGTGATAAACCCGGCTATGCTCCCGAATACCGCAAGATCGGCGACTTTTTCCCCGGTGTTTTTATTGGCGGATGCGTTTTTCTCATGATGGCGCCAAACAGCGACCGGTATGGGCAAGTATGCGATTTTTCCCAGTCCCATCAGGCGAAAAAGCGATTCATAGTCGGAACTGACGATGTTTGCGGTATAAAACCCGATGGACAGGGCCTTTTCACGCGAATACAGCGCGGTAAGATGATGGATACGCTGTTTCTTCCTGGGCCACGATAACAGATACTCCATACCTTCGAAAAAAACGGGTTGGGCTTGCATCGATCCGTTCGTGTAAGGCAGATACGGGACCGGATCTTCTTTTTCGAAGCGATCGGCAAAAACAATTACCATATCCGGTACGCTTTCCGCGATACTCACCGCAGCGCTGATGTAGTGCGTATCGAGCAGGAAATCGTCGCCATCCAGATTCAAGACCCATTTCCCGGAAGCTTGGGTGTATAAAAGGTCGTGATAATTCGCGACTCGACCGATATTCCGGGCATGGTTGAAATATTTCAGGCGTTTGTCTTCATATTTTGAGATTATCCCTGCCGTCGCGTCGGTTGAACAGTCATTACCGACCAGTACTTCGAGATTGGGATAATCCTGCGCCAAGGCGCTGTCAATCGTCCTTGCGAGATATTCGGCTTGGTTGAATGTCGGGATGATTATCGAACAGAGTGGATCACTGGATACTTTCATCTATGTGTCTCCCTGATATCGTCCATTTACTCGTATCGCCGCAAAAAGAAAACAGAAAACCATATGCTATTTGAACGAAATTTTTCCGGTAACTGAAAGCCCGGATATGGAGCAAATGGAACAACAACGTCCCGAAACGGATTTTTTCCTTGAAAAAGGATTCGTAATATCCATGGAGGCGGGCTAATCTCCGCTTGTTCGTCGGCGTAAAACTTTCGGAGGCATGCTCTTGCAGCATGGCATATCGAAGCTCCCGATTCTTGGTGACCGTCTCGCGCGTCCGTCCAGTATCGCGGTTGTTGTTTTGATGTGTGGATTTCGCTCCGATCACATTTTTATCGTGCTGCCTGTAGGAAATCAAGGAATGCGGTACATAGGCCATACCATTCGAATCGGCGGAAACAAGGCTCAACCAGTGGTCATGCGGGATGCATGTTGGAAAGGGAAGGGCTTTTTTCAGGATGCCGGATCTGAACATCAAAGTACATCCGGTTACGGTATTGTTCATGCATAAATCGATAAAATCGATTCGACCGATTTTCTTGTTGGAATATTTGGTAAAAGACGGAGCAAGTATCTCACCGTCCGCGTTTATCAATCGCGCATCGGAATACACAAGGTCTTTGCCGCCGATCGCACCCACGAGGCACTCGATCTTGTTCTTGTCCCACAGATCATCCTGGTCCGCCAATGCGATGAAATCGCCGTCGCATTTCATGACGGCTTTTTCGAAGTTCTTTATATATCCTACATTCGCGTCGTTGAAATACAGTTCTATCAGATCCTTGTTTTTTTCCTTGTAACCCTCCAGGATCGCCCTCGTCGAATCGCTGGAATTATCATCGGTGATGATTATTTTCTTGATCGGATAACTCTGTTCGATTATGGAATCGAGTTGACGCGAGAGATACGATTCGCCGTTGTAAGTCGCCATTGCGACGCAAACGCTGTGAAAATCACCCATATATTAGATATACACCCATCTTTTACTCAAGAAATAATTGTATGGAACCGTGACGAGTAAATTCAACAAAGGCGCCGCATACTGGTTTGCGCCGCACAGTTCTATCCATACAAACGACAAGAACATGCCGATCAAAAGGGAAGAGCAATATACGATATAATACCTGATTATTTGAAACACCGTTTTCTCGGTATTTGCCTTGAATACTAAAAATTTGTTGAGCAGGAATCCGCTGAGCGAGCTGACGATGAAGGCAAGGATGTTGGCGGCTTGATAGTGAAAACCCGAATACACGACGAGCGTGTATACTCCATAGGCGACTCCCGTATTCGACAAACCGACCAGGCCGAACTTGATGAATCGCGTGGATACATGACGGGTAATCCTTTCCATTTCAGAAATTGATCCGTTCTTCTTCGATCACCAACGGACGATTCATGATTCTCGCATTCATGTTCAATACGTACTCGCCGATGAAACCTATGAAGAAAATCTGGATGGAGCCCAGAAAAAACATGCCGATGAGTATGGGAGCCGTTCCTGCGGGAAATCGGTCCCAATAAACGATCTTGAGAATGAAATAGGTCAAGGCTATGATTATGCTGGCGAAGGCGAAAATAAAACCGAATATGGTAGCCACGCGCAATCCGATTTTTGTGTAGGAGGTGATGCTCAACATGGCGGCGTCATACAAGGAATACCAGTTGTTATGCGTTTTTCCCGATCGTCTTTTGGGTTGTACGTAGGGAATATCCTTCCGCTTGTACCCGAGTTCCGCCACGATACCCCGAAGGAATGGAATCGGATCGTGAAGGTTCCTCAGGACATCTATGAACGAAGAGTCATACAGGCCAAAACCCGTAAAATGCTCGATTTGCTCGACTTCGGACATTTTTTTGATCGTTTTGTAATACACCGTCCTCATGAACCGGACCATCTTGTTTTCCTTGCTGGAAACCTTGATGCCGCAAACGATCTTGAAGCCGCTTTCCCAGTGCTTGACGAATTCCGGAATCAGTTCCACGGGGTCTTGAAAATCGGCGCACATGACGATCGTGCAGTCGCCGGTCGTTTGGCACATACCATGGAAAGGCGAATTGAACTGACCGAAGTTCTTTGCGTTGAAAATCGCCTTGATTTTTTTATTCGCGACGCACATGACCCGGAGTTTGTCCCGGGTCCCATCCTGTGAGGAGTTGTCGATGAAAACGATCTCATAATCGTATTCGGCCATTTCCCGCCCGAGAACCTCGAGTATTGCCCTGCTCAACGGAATGACATTTTCCGTTTCATTGAAACAGGGTATCAGAATGCTGATCTTCTTCATCATTTGCCTCACTGTATCAAGAAAAACGATCATGCGCAACGACTCGTTCGCATGTGGATTGCCGCATGGGTCAACGCCCGGCTTGAAGAAAAAACGTATTTTAGCCTATAATTCAATCAACGTAAAAGAGGTTGAGATGAGATTTCGGATTAAAAGGCCGTTGAACGGCGTCATTCCGGCGGGTTTAAGCCCTTGGGACATTGCATTGTATTTCGGATCGTTGGTCGTTTGTTTCCTGCTTTTTCAACACTCGGATCTGTTCCATACGTCATCGTCGTCTTACGCTTATTTCAAGGGCCACTTTTCGGATTTTTACGATTACAACAAAAGCGTCATCGGCGGAAACGATTATTTGCCCCTCATATACGTAATTTTCGCGATATGGAATATTCCCTTGTATCTGTTCGGTTTGATGCACGACGTGGCGGGTACCGGCATACAGCTCGGTATCGTCGAACTTGTCTGGACGAAATCATTGATAGCGGTTTTCTATTTCGGAACCATGTTTCTCGTTTATAAGATCGCCTCATTCATTTCCGGTGAAAAGGAGGAATCGAAAACAATCGCCGTAGTGTTCGTTTCCTCACCGATCGCTTTTTTCGCTGCTTTTATATTCGGACAATACGACATCATCGGCGTTTTCTTCACCATGCTGGGCTTCTATTTCTATCTGAAGAACGAGCATGCGAAATTCAGTTTCTTCTTGTCGTTGGCGATATCCCTGAAATTCTTCGCGGTCATCATCTATATTCCCTTGCTGTTGTTGGCCGAAAAAAGGATCCTACACCTGGTCAAGAACGGATTGATCGCGCTTTCCGCGACGGTCTTGCAGGTACTGTTTTACCTCAACAATGAAGCGTTCCGGGGGAATATCTTTTCGCTCGCCGGAGGCAAGGCTTCGGGCCTCATCAAGCTGGAGCTTTCGAGACTGAACAATTCGCCGTACCTTATCATTTTTTTCAGCATTATTTGCATTTATTGTTTTATCAAGGAAAGCAATACAACAGCTGAAAAAAACAAGAACGCGATATACATTTCATTGATTTCCTATATCACGATGTTTTCGACCGTCATTTGGCATCCACAATGGTTTATCATATTGATGCCATTTTGGGCGCTGAACTATCTGTATGTAAAAGACAAGGCGAAATCATATTTATTTGATATAGTCGGCATGTTCTCCTTCATCTACATAGTCGTCAATAAATTCCCGAACAATGTGGATTCAAACATGTTGAGTACCGGCGCATTCAGATCGTTTTTTTCCTACATCCCGCTGCACAATAAAAGTCTGTTCGTGAAACCCTTGACCACCGTCTTCATGGGAATATTTTTCGTATACTTGCTGTCGCCGTTCTTGGTTCAAATTTTCCAGAAAAACAACGATTCAAAAAAAGAATCCGATACAAAGAATACGGTAAATTTCCTTCGATTCCGCTTTTTCTTCGGAATTGCCATTTTTGTGCTGCCTTCCCTGTTTTGCGCCATCGCGCCGAAATCGATCGCGCAAAAAATCGATCCCGAAGCGTACACGATACAAGGATTGGAGATCGACCGGAAAGACGCCAAAACAGGCAAGGTTTCGAATGCATTGAAGGTCACGCAGACCTTCATCGGCGAATACGACGGACTGACGTCCATCCGGATGCAGATCGATCTTGACGATAAAACGGCAAACAGCGAAATAACCGCGACATTGTTCGATGAATCGCATGGAACGGCGGCTTCAAGGAAGATCATGACGGACCGATTGGACCCGGATTCCTTGAGCCTTTTCTTCCCTCCGGTGCCCCAATCGAAAGGAAAAATGTTTTATCTTGAAATATCCTCGAACGATCCGGTTGATTCTCGCTTGTCCCTGTGGAAAAGCGCATCAGACTCTTACGGCGCGGGAGACCTGTACGAAAATGGAACTAAAACAAGCGGGGACCTGTGTATCGAGCTGATCTACGACAGATGACTTCAGTATTTTTTCCTCGTACGCGCCAAATGTCGGTCGATCAAGACGGTGGGATAATCGCTGTATGCGTTCAATACCCGCAATATGCCGTCGCTGTCTTCCAGGTTCCGGGGATTCGTGCGCAATAATTCGATCTTGACGAACGGATTTCCGGAAGCGATGAGGGACTCCCAATCATAATGGGTCAGGTTGATTTTTCTCCGGATCACGATCTTCCACAAATAGCGCAGGTAATTCCTGGTTATTCTCGCCGTCTTTCGTAAAAGCGCGTATGCTCTCGGGTATTTATCGTTCAACAGAAATTCTTTGTTATGCAAATACGATCTGTATATGGCGAATTGCCGGAATAGGTCAGGAGGCCTCGAAAAGCCGCAATAGGTAAACTTGTTCTGCGCCAAAAACGCGGTCAATCCGATCTCATACCGCATGATTATGTCTTGTTTCGCGGGCAGCACGGAAACCGAATTGAAGAAATCGAAAAAAACGGCGCTCTGGACGATTTTTTTCCTGAATACGACGAAATAACTTTGAACGTGTTTTTGAATCTCGTTGTTGACCGTCATTCCCCAGAAATCGCAATTCCTGGATTCCATGGATTCGAATACCCGTTTCAGGTCGTGAAACGGGCCGTAAACGCTGTCGTTGCAAATCAGGACTTCATCGTACTTCCTGTAGTCCAGTGAAGGATCGAGCAATCCGGCTTTATAGCTCATGAAATCGTAACCGACGTTGTCCCTGCAAATTGTCACCGTGCACAGGTCCGCGATTTTTTCCCGTTCCCGCGGCGCGAGATCCGATGTGGAAACGAAGGAAATATCCGTGACGACGTCGCGCAATTCACGCAGATAGTACATAACGTAGTCATCGATTATGTCATCGACGTCGAAATGGGAAAAAACAGCCAGTCTTGAAACCATCATCCGTCCTTTGGATTCCGACGACCGGACTAACGCCCGTCATCCTTCCATTTCCAATCGGGATATATGATATTCGTGCGAGCGCCCGTGGATTGACCGATATTTCCGGTACCCGAAAATACCTCGAAATAGAGGGAAGGGGTGTCGGTGACGATCCGCTTGACGTTGTGTATGGCGAAATCGAAAAAGATGCGATACCTGCCGTTCGCGAAAATGGTCGTGTCGATTTCGAGCGTAAGGGAATGACTGCCCGCCGCCGATAGTTTCTTCAACCGTTCTGCGTCGAAAAAATCGGAAGCGGAGTTGACGCAGAGTTGAATTCCGGAATTATTGAAAAACTCGACGGAAAAGACAAAATTGCTGTCGGGGATCGCGACCGTATAATCTATATGGAGGTACATGCGTTCGCCTTTTTTATAGGCAGTCCGTGCGTGTTCTTCGTTTGCGTCGGGAGAGATGAAAACCCTGTTCATCTGCAAGGTGGCATCACCCTCGCTGCCTTTCCAGCAGCCCGAGGAAATGTTTCCGTCTTTGGCCGACAAATAGCGCTCGATGCAATTTACGATGGAATCCTGGAGGATCACCCTCCCTTCCTCCATCAACAAACCCTTGTTGCACAAAGCCTGGACCGCTCCCATATTGTGGCTTACGAACAAGACCGTACGGCCCTGACCGGTGCTCAAATCCTGCATTTTTCCGAGCGCTTTTTTCTGGAAATCGGCGTCACCGACCGCCAGCACCTCGTCCGCGATCAATATCTCGCTGTCAAGATGGGCGGCAACCGCGAAGGCCAACCGCACATACATACCGCTCGAATAGCGCTTTACCGGCGTGTCGATATGATGCTCGATCCCGCTGAAATCGATTATCTCCGCGAGCTTGCGGTCGATTTGTTTTTTTTTCATGCCGAGGATCGCACCGTTCAAATAGATGTTCTCACGGCCGGTCAGCTCGCCGTTGAAACCAGTACCAACCTCCAGCAGGCTCGCGATCTTTCCCTTTATTTTTATCGTCCCTTCCGTCGGGGACGTCACCCGGGAAAGCAGTTTGAGCAAGGTGCTCTTGCCGGCGCCGTTTTTTCCGATGATGCCTATCCGGTCGCCCTGCTTGATGTCGAAATTCAAATCCTTCAGCGCCCAAAAATGGTCTGCGTCGCCGGAATACTTGTCCTGGCCGATTTTCGAGTGGGGATCTTCCTTTCCGCGCTTCAGGGCCGCCCAGGTCTGTATGTCTTTCCACAAAGTGCCGTTATTGATGGTTCCCAAACGGTACATCTTCGACAGATTCTCGACTTTTATCGCGGTTTCGTTCATAGATTTATATCCGTCCTTACACGACATCGATGAAATTGCGTTCGTTCTGGTTGAACATGATCAATCCGATCAAGAAAAAGCCCACAGTCAATCCAAGGCTGCTCAATATCATCGAAAGGGGAACTTCTCCCGCTCCATAAAACCAAATCCGGAACAGTTCGACCGGTGCGCTTACCGGATTTATATAATTGACCCAGGCGAAGCTCGACGGAATTTGCGAGAGGGGATACACGACCGGCGTCGCATACATGGCCAGGCCGAGAGAGAAGGAAACAAGCTGTTTGAGGTCCCGGTATTTTGTGGTCAGCGAGGAAATGATCATTCCCATTCCGGTGGCTACGAACGCGATCCAGATAAAAAGAAGCGGAAAGGCGAAAGCCCACCAGGACGGCGTGATGGGCGCCCCCGTAAGCAGGAAATATGCGTAAAAGCCGAGCAGACAGAGGAATTGTATGGTGATTTTGGTCAGATTGCTGAATACATTGCTGATGGGTACGGTAAGCCGGGGAAAATACACCTTGCCGAACAGATTGGCGTTGACGACGAATATATTCGAAGCGTCGTTGAAGCAGCCGGTAAAAAAATTCCAAAGCATCGTGCCGGCGTAATAAAAAAGAAGGAACGGTACGCCGTCGGTTCCGATTTTCGCGAGATTTCCGAATACGAAGGAATACATGACCGTCGAAAACAGGGGATTTATGATAAACCACAGCGGACCCAGTATGGTCTGTTTATACTGGGTTATAAAATCCCGCTTGACGAACAAGCCGATCAAATCCCTGTATCGTATGACCTCACGTAACTGGAGATCGAGTATTTTTCTTTTGGACTTGATTACGAGATCCCATTCCTTTTTCGCCATTGCCGATCCTTTCTTCTACAGTTTCCAGTATAAACCGGTTTCCAGTCTCAATTGCCGCCGTTGTTCGGTCAATCCCCAATCTATAGAATTGTACAGTGGATTGTGTTCCATCACACAGGTTATCCCCGCTTTTACGGTCAATTCGTCGGTATATGCATATTCCGCATCGAACCCGAACGCCAGTACGGCCTTGAAGTCCTCCATCCGTTCCAGATTCGTATCCATTACGGAATACTGATAGATATAATCGTTGTCCGGATTCATCCGGTGGACGAAAAAACGTGCGCTGCCTTTCGGATGGAAAATCTTGAAGCCGATGTATTGGCTGTTGCCGCCCGTGCCGTTGCCCGCCCCGAGCCATTGTCCTTCGTTGGTGTATCCCTGCGTGATTTGATGATGGGCATAAAATGTCGAGGGCCACTGGAACTGGAAATCCTGGGACATTTCGAGGTTCGACCACTCGAACAGGAATTCACCCCTGGCATGGTCAAGAAAGGGGACCGGTACCGATTTTCTGAATCCGCCGGTATATACCATGCTGTGGAACGGATACCTGATGTAGCCGTCGAGGCTCGGTCCGTAATCGTTGATCCCGGCTTCGCCGTATACTTCGATTCCGCCCATGGGTACGAGACAGTCAAAACCCACTGAAGCCCGCTGGTCCCAGACGTCCTGCGCTCCGCCGCCGGCAATATCTATCGCCATGAGGCTGAGCAGGGATTTCGCGTTGTCGATCTTCCATTTCGACAAATAGCTCCGGTTTGCGAACAGGGTGAGTCCCGGCAGTACGGACGGGGCATAAGCGACCGCCAGGCCGGAAAACAGGTTGTGATCGTCGGCGTCGTCAGTGTCGAAATAGTCGGATTCGCTCAGGTATCCGGCCCAGAGTCTCGCTTCGACGTCGCCCGCATACCGGCCGAAAATCGTGACCGGCGTCCGGCGCAGTCCCATATCGGCCTTGGGGTAGGGTGCCGCGTTGTTCGAGTGCATTATGGCGTTGATTTTCGCCGGCCCGAGCCAGATGCTTTGCGTACCGAATCCGGCAGTCAAGGTTTTCCAGGTATACCTGATTTCGCTGTCACCCCAGGAAAAGTCGAACAGGGGATCATCGCCGAAGCGTTGCGGGGCATCGATGTTAGCAATGCCGAAATAACCGTACGTATCGGCCTTTCCGGCATACGCCGCGCCACTGTACGCCGGTTGTATCGTGTCGAAGCCCTGATTCTGGGAAAACACCGCCACGGGCTTCAAGGTCAACTCGAAACCGAAACCTTCGAGGCGGGCGCCGCCCGTTATGCTCGAATTGAGGCCCTTGCCCTGCCAGAGGGCGCCGTCATTCTGGCCGTAGGGTGCGGCGGTGTTGTACGAGGAAAACAGTTCGGGGCCGTAGATGCGGAATTGCAGGTCGTAGCCGAGAGGACGGGTGGTACCGAGACCGGCTACGGTCCATTTCGAGTCGGAAAGGGTGCGGTAGTTGAGGTACGGGCGTTCCGCATTGCCGTCGAGGGCGAGAAAATCATAGTACTGCTCGGTCGGGGAGAGCAGGGCTTCCTGCGCGGGGAGGGCGGCAAGTCCTGTCAGCAAAATGAAAAAAATAAATTTGATATTATGCATTATTTCCAACTTCATAAAAAAAAATAGTATCAGTATCCGATTATCTGCTTCATTCCGTCTGCTAACGCCGCCATGGAAGAGAACCCTGGTGCAAAAGATACAGTTTTTTCGGCTGCATGGTTCATCGAAGCATACCATTGTTTTAAGCCGGTCGGGGAAACAACGGTATTCGTTTTTAGATATTTGGTTTGCAAACGGTATTTTGTCACGGCAAAGTCGATCAATTCGCTTTTTTTGACCGGTGCTGCGCTGTAAACATCAAGCGCAAGATTCAGGGAAGGCCCTTCAAGGCAACAGACGATAAAGAGGCATAAATCCTCAGGATGAATATAATCCCGCACAATGTCGTTTTCGGCGGTTTCAAATATCCCACCCTCTCTGATTGTATTCACCATGTCGCAAATCAAATAACTGGAATCCAGCTCGATAAAACGACTGAAAAAACTGAACAAACGAAGATCGAATATGCAAAGATCGGGTAAGGATCGATGCTTGGCTTCCGAATTCAGTTTCGAAATCCTGTAATAGTCTCCGGGTTGAATAGTGTCAAGCCTGATTTTAAATTCGCATTCTTTGTCTATTGGTGCTTCGTGATCCGTTCCATAAATCGCGCCGCTGCTGAAATTGACATATCGGGTTTCGGGGTTTCTTGTCAATACGTCAAGAATCAGATTGTCGTATTTCTCGGTAAGTAAAAACTGCTCTATGCCCGCCGATCTTACTTTCTCGGGAGTACCGAATCCGACGCAATTGATTATTGCGTCCATTTGACCTTCATACAAATTGAAGTCCTGGATATGCATAACCCTTTTCGTCGGTATGTCAATTCCTTCTTCAACCAAAAAACTTTTAATTTTATCCGTATCTCTTGCGAACAGGACCAATTTGTATCGAGTATGCAGATAAAAAATCAAATTCTTCGCTACATGGCTTGTCGCTCCAAGCAGCAATATCGTTTTCACCGCTGTTGATCCAGTAATTCCGTCAATTCACGTTCGTTTATGAAAGGATACATATTGTCCAGGGGCATTGACTTCATGGTTCCATCATCCATCCGTTTCGAACTGACCGTCGGAATGATTTCCTGGTTGATATTGCAAGACACTTCTATCAAGCAGGGGCCTTTTTGCGGTAACTGCTCATCAAGCACCGAATTCAAATCGACACTATTGTTCACCAAAGAATACCGAATCTTATACGCGTTGCATAGCTGGTCGATAGGAGCCAAAAAAACCCCGGAGAGTTCGTTGATGCCGGAATATAAACCGTTGAAATAATTATCCTGTGTGTTTTTGATGGATAAATAGCCGTTATTGTTGAAAATAAGTATCTTTATATTGCACTGATGTTTTGAAATGACTGCGAGTTCATGTATATTGGTATACAACGAACCATCACCGGTAAAGCAAAGGACATTGGATTCGATATCGACCATCGAAGCGCCGGTTGCGGCGGGCAGGGCCCATCCCATGGCGCCCAAACCACCGGTAGTGATTACCCGTTGAGTTCCTTTGATTTTCCAGGATTGGCCAATTGTGTAGAAAGCGGACCCTGCATCGGTAACTATTGTTTCGGTACCGGTGCTTTTCTTCTGAACTGCATCGATCACATGATAAATATTCATTCTTTCAGCTTCTGTTTTATGCGGTTCATTCAAAACAGCAAAACGTGTTTTATTTGATTGCAACCAGTTATTCCAATTACAGTCGGCGAATCGCAGGAAATCATCGGTATCGATTCTGTCCATAATTGCGGCAATAAAACTCTCTATATCCGAAAAACACCTGGCGGATACATTCACTTCTTCCTTGTCAAAAACGGCTTCATCCAGATCGATTCGCGCTATATACGCATCCGGCGCGAATTTATCCATTTCATAACCGGTAGTCATCACATGCAGGCTGGATCCGATACAAAGAATGAAATCAGCGTTTTGTATGGCGAAATTCCCTGCCCTGTCCCCTTTCAATCCCGGATGGCCGATAAAAAATCGATCGTCATAGGAAATCACATCCTTTCCAAGCTGGGTCGTTATCATGCGTGTATTTGTCGCATGAACAAGCTTTTCAAGCTGCTTTGTCATGTCTGCAACGCGTACCCCATGTCCGGCGAGTATCAACGGCCTTTTTGAAGTTTTCCATTTGGAAAGAATTCGATCAATTGCCTCGGGATCCGGCGCAGAGCGATGTTTTGATTTTTGATATTTTCTGGCTGTATCCAAATCGAAATACGCACCTTGAGTATCGATCGGAATATCGATCAACACCGGTCCCGGACGTCCGGATTTCGCTGTTTCTACGGCTTTCGCGAGTATATAGGGAGTGTCTGAGGGTTTATCCAGAAACCAGGTAAACTTTGTGATGGTTTTAACCAGATTGATGATATCGACCTCAAAAGTTCCGAATTGTCTGAGACCTTGGATATGCGTGTGTCGAATCGTCTGGCTCTTTTTACTTTGACCGGTAATAAAGACAACAGGCGAGGAATCATACCATGCGTTCGCTACAGGCATCACGATATTCAGGGCACCAGGTCCTGCCGTCGCAAAAGACACGCCGAAATTTCCGCTTTTACGCGCATATGACTCGGCGGCGATACCGGCACACTGTTCATGATGATGATAGATCAATTTCAGCTTGTCATTCCGTGCCAATCCGTCCTGTAAATGCATCATGCCGCCGCCGGATAACAAAAAAACATGGGTTATTCCCATTTCGGCAAACTGTCCGGCAATATAATCGGCAACTCGTATTTCCATGGCTTCCTCTTCAACGATATTTACTGTTCGATGCTAAAAAATACGACTCGTAATGCTGTTTTTTAATTGAAACGTATCGGGTTGCAAAACATAAAAGGTACCTTTATCGACCTTCATTTCCGGAATTAATCTATCGATCATTATACCTACGGATTTCCCGGCATCTTGAATAATCCGAGTCGCCTCAGTGACAAAATCAGTGACCGATCGATGATTCAGCTGTCCGCGAACACCCAAGGCACAAGACATGTCGTATACACCCAAATAAAACACATCTATTCCCGGCATAGCCACAATTTCCCTCAAATTGGCATACGCTTCGACATTTTCTATGATTACTGAAATCAGTGGAAATCCTTCCTGAAGATAATCGCTTTGATGATTGCCGGTATAATCGCCCGAACGCGTGTATGGATTGTATCCTCTTTCTCCTGCAGGAGAAAAAAGGGTCGCTTTCAAAAGCCTGATCGCATCGTCCGCTGTTCTGACCTGAGGGGCGATTATACCATGGGCACCAATGTCCAGAACCCGTTGAATGAGAACTTGATCGATGCTTGGAACCCTGATTATGGGCGAACAATTTTGCGAAACAGCGGCCCTGATCGATTCATTCAATAAATCGACATCGAACGCTCCATGTTCCATGTCAAGAATTATAAAATCCAATCCGCTTGAGGCTATTATTTCAGTAACCATGGCCGATGGAATGATCGACCAAATTCCGGTGACATCTTTTTTTGCACGAATTCTTTCTTTAACAAAATTATTCATCTATGATACCTTTATCTTATTCCATTCAATGGTTCTGAGAACGCTTTTTTTCGTATCGGTAAAAATACGCAAGTTAAAATCGTTCTTCGCCTTGTCGATATCCGGGACCATGATCGAATTGGCTATGTTTCCAGCAAGGGAAGTGTTGAGCAAAACATCCGGTTTGGGGCTGAAATGTGCGGCTACCATATGTGCCAGATCGTGAAGCTTTCTGCCGTCGTCCGAACCCATGTTGTACACGCTGCCGGTTTTGCCTTTCGTCATTATTACCAGGACCCAGAGGGCCAGATCGGCCCCGTACATGACCGTTCTGACGGTCTCACCATCGCCCAAAATACGGATCGACCTGCCATGTATAGCGTCATTGATGAACGTATTCGCAGCCCAAGGAGCATCAGGCGCTTGATACGGCCCAAGGAAGGAAAATGGCCGCAAATTGATGACAGGGAGTCTCAGTTCGCTCCTTGCGGCGGTAATCAACGACTCGGAAAAGCGCTTTGCCTCGGCATAGACGTTATTCAAATCGGTCGGGGATATCGCACCCGTGAAGGTTTCGGGAATCTTGACGAAGTTTTCCGGCTGTTTTCCATAAATGTTTCCGGAACTCATGTTGACGAACATCTTGAGATTGCTGACCCGGTCAACCGCCCGTATAAGCGAGCTTGTGCCGTCGGAAATGGAGCAGACCGTTTCCAAGGGACGGGAGGAATGCATCCGATTGTCCGGATTTGCCGCGGCATGGATTACATAATTGATATTCCTCGGTAATTCGCTGACGGTACGTACATCCGAGCGTATGATGTTTACGTTCGGCATTCTGGCTATATGAGGGAGGGCCGCGATATATTTTTCGCGGTTGCGCGAAATTACGTGGACTTCTATGCCCTTGTTGAATTTTTCATTGAGATACTGAATCGTCTCGAGTATCCAGGAACCCATGAAACCTGATCCACCGGTGATCAAAACGGAAGACTGGTTCAACTCTTCCAGGGTGCTTGGGCTTTCCTTGAAAACCCGCTCGCAATCGTCTCTGATAAAATCGGGCAAGGATTGTTTCATTTTGTACTTTCCTTTTTTTCTGCCATTTTGGCCAGATCCGAAGCGACTTCGATGATGAGGTCCTCCTGTCCGGCTATTACTTTTCTTCGACCGAGTTCGAAAAAAATATCGCGGGGATCGATCTTGTACTTTTCGGCAATACGCTGGACAGGTTTTGCAAAGCCCGAGAAAACGCCGGCAAGGCCGCTTACGATGCTGACAGACTTGATGGCAGGGATTTCCTTCATCAGCTCCTTCTCGGCAAGATCGCTTGCATCGAGCATTTTATACAAATCCACACCCGTTTCAAAGCCAAGCCTCTGCAGAACCGCTACCAGAACTTCCAGCTGGGCATTGCCCGCCCCGGCGCCGAAGCCCCGGGAACAGCCATCCAGGATCGAAGCTCCTGCTTTTATCGCCACAAGTGAATTTGCGACTGCCATTCCCAAATTATTGTGGGCGTGAAAACCTACGGGAACGGAAAGGCTATCGTAGAGGGTCGAGATTATTTCTTTGACATCATCAGGCAGGTAATACCCGGCAGAATCAAAAATCATTATGGCTTCAGCGCCGTAATTTTCCATTTTCTTGGCTTCTTCGCATAAAACTTCCTTCGACGCCATGTGCGACATCATAAGAACGCCGTATGCCGTTTTTCCTTGATCCCTGCAAAACCTGATGTGCCTCTCGCTTATATCCGCTTCGGTACAATGGGTTGCTATTCGAAAAAGATCGACACCATAGTCAACGGCAGGCACCAAATCCCTCTCGATTGTGGCAAAACCCGGAATGACATGGATACTCAGTTTGCTTTTCTTCAGATTTTCCCTTGCCGTCCGGAGCATGACTTCATCGCTGGTTTTTGACAGTCCTACTTGCAGCGACGATGCACCCAAACCATTACCATGACCGACTTCGACTATCGGGACGCCTGCTTCATCTACCATTTTGCAATATGCGGCGATCTGCTCTTTGGACAATTGATGCGATACGGCATGGTTGCCATCCCGTAGAGACGCGTCACTGATAAGTATTTTACCCTTACTCGTCATGGTTACCTCCGGCTTTCGCGTATTCTTCAGCCATGGCAATAGCCGCGCAGTTGATGATATCGAGGTTCCCTGCATACTCGGGCAAGTAATCCCCCAGACCGCGGACCTTCACCATCACGACAATCCGGTCGTTTTCGACGATTGGACCTACCAGGATCCGGTAACCGGGAACATACTTGTCTATTTTCTCGATTATCGGTCCGAGAACCTTGTTCAGCGCTGGAATGTCGGGGTTCGATACCTTTGCGAATATGGTTGTCTGCATATCGATGCAGGGAATTGCAGGATTCAAATTCAATATGGCCTTGGTATTTTTCGCACCGGAAAAAAACTTGACGCCTTTCTCGGTCGTTGCTATGTATTCATCCAAATTGAGCCGTGTCGCCGGGCCGGCGCTTTTGGATGCAATGCTGGAAACGACTTCGATATACTCGATTTCTTTTTGCGTCTGCCCGATTGCATATGCGACCGGTATCGAAGCCTGTCCGCCGCATGTTACCATATTTAAATTCCATTCATTAACGCTTTCTTCGAGGTTAACCGCCGGTACGCACATTTTACCAACGCGGGCTGGCGTCAGGTCGATAACCCTCAATCCGAGACTTTTAATGATGGGGGCATGGATGAAATGATCCTTGGCGGAAGTCGCGTCGAATACCAGGTCGATCTTGTCCGCATTATCCTGTATGAACCCGATGCTTTTATCCGAACACATTACACCAAGAGACTGCGCCTTGATCATGCCCGCCGAAGAGTATCCCCGACCGACAAATGCGACGCAGTCGAGAAGGGGTGAGCGCATCGCTTTTATCAACAGGTCGGTACCGATGTTACCGGAACCGAGTATAACCACACGAATTTTTTTCATTGTCCGATAACTCCTTTTCAGAGCTGTTTATTGTTATGCGAAATAATTCTCAATTTGTCGATTAAGGCATTCGATTGTTTTCTTGTCCGAAGCATGCCATTTGGTCCACTCAACGGTTTTGTCTACTGCCGTGCGTATGTCAAACACCGGTTTCCATCCAAGTATGTTCTTTGCCTTCGAGCAATCCAGTTTCAGGAAATGAGCTTCATGAGGTCCATTGTCTCGTTGGATTTTCCAGTTAACCGATCGCCAGCTATCGCAAAAAAGTTCAACCAGTTTTCCGGTCGTTACGCAGCTTTCATCGTCCGGTCCGAAATTATACGAACCGGAAATATCAGGATTCGCGAACTGTCGTTGGGCCAATGTCAAGTATCCGGAAAGACATTCCAAAACATGCTGATACGGACGGGTGGAATCCGGATTGCGTATGATGATTTCCTTTCCGGAAATCGCCGCACGAATACAATCCGGAATAATCCTGTCTTCCGAGAAATCCCCGCCGCCGATCACATTGCCCGAACGTGCGGTTGAGATTGCAGGACTGTCCGCATCCATGAAAAAAGAATTCCGGTACGAATACGTTACCAGCTCGCTGCAGGACTTGCTGTTCGAATAGGGATCGAAACCGCAGAGGTTCTCGTTCTCGCGGTAGCCCCAGAGCCATTCCCTGTTCTCGTAGACCTTGTCGGTGGTCACATTCACGAAGGACCTGACCGAATTTGTCGCCCGCACGGCTTCGAGTATATTTACCGTTCCCATTACGTTCGTTTCGTATGTTGCCGCGGGCTCCCTGTATGAAAGACGCACCAGAGGCTGGGCCGCAAGATGGAATACAACTTCGGGTTGTGCGTCCATTACCGCCTTGACCAGCATTTCCCTGTTCCGTACATCGCCGATTATCGAACGCATTTTTTTTGCCGTATCAGTCAGGTTGAAGAGGGAAGGGTCGGTCGGCGGCTCGAGGCCGTACCCGGTCACCTCCGCACCTGCAAGCAACAAAATATTCACCAGCCAGGTGCCCTTGAAACCGGTATGCCCGGTGACAAAGACTTTTTTGCGCCTGTAAAAGGAAAGATCAGTCATTCCAAACCTTCCAGGGGGCCTTGCCGCCCGACCACATCTGCTCAAGGTCATATTTATCGCGTAACGTATCCATCGGCTTCCAGAACCCTTCATGCTTGTACGACTGCAGCTGGTTTGCTTTTGCAAGCGATTCCAGCGGAGCGCGCTCCCAGATGGTCGCATCGCCTTCTTTTATATAGTCGAAAACCTGCGGTTCGAGCACGAAAAATCCGCCGTTGATCCAGGAACCGTCACCCTGCGGTTTTTCCTGAAAAGACGTAATCATGTTGTTGTCCGTAATATCGAGCGCGCCGAATTTTCCCGACGGAAGTACGGCCGTAAGTGTTGCGAGTTTTTTCGCTTTTTTGTGGTGTTCGATGAGCGCGGGGATATCGATGTTGGACACACCGTCTCCGTATGTCAGCATGAACGCCTCATCCCCGATATATTTTTGTATCCGCTTGATGCGTCCGCCCGTCATCGTGTTGAGTCCCGTGTCGACGACCGTAACGTGCCAGGGTTCCGCATGGGATTGATGGAACGTCACCTTGTTGCTCTGCATGTCCACCGTCATGTCGGACGAATGCATGAAGTAATGATAGAAAAAATCCTTGATGTAGTAGGATTTATAGCCCGCGCAGATGACGAATTCGTTGAAGCCGAAATGCGAATACTGCTTCATGATGTGCCAGAGAATCGGCTTGCCGCCGATTTCGACCATCGGCTTCGGCTTCGAGTCCGTTTCTTCGGACAACCGGGTTCCGAGGCCGCCTGCAAGAAGTACTACTTTCATTTTATATTCCTTTCGATTTAAGGAAATCCGCTATCATGGCAAGGACATACCCGATCTGTTCCTTCGTCAAACCCGGATAGGTTCCCAGGAAGAACGTATCGTTCATGATCCGGTCGGTGGTTTCGAGCCCGTCGGGCGCGACGCGGTGCGCGATGTCGAGATATGCGGGCTGACGAAGCAGGTTGCCGCCGAAGAGATTGCGCGTTTCCACCTTGTGATTGTTCAGGTAGTCGGTCAGTTCGGTACGGGTAAAACCCGCATTTTGTGCGACGGTTACCGGAAAGGCGAACCAGCTGGGATCGGAGCCTTCTATTGCGGTCGGCAGGATGAAATGCTTGCTGAACGCCTTGAAACCCTCGGTCCACAGCACGAAGTTTTCTTTTCTCCGTGCGATAAAGGTCGGCAGTTTCTTCAGCTGTTCTACGCCGATCGCGGCCTGGATGTCGGTGACCTTCAGGTTGTAGCCGATATGCGAATACACGTATTTGTGGTCATACCCCTTGGGAAGGGTTCCGTACTGGCCGGTAAACCGCTTGCCGCAGGTATTGCTTTCGCCGCCGGAACAGTAACAGTCGCGGCCCCAGTCGCGGATTGCCCGGCTCGCGCGGGCCAACAATTCGTCGTTGGTAAAAACGCATCCGCCTTCGCCCATGGTGATATGATGCGCCGGATAGAACGAACAGGTGGCGATATGGCCGAAACTGCCGACCATCTTGCCCTTGTAGGTCGAACCGAGGGCGTCGCAGCAGTCTTCGACGAACCAGAGGTTGTGTTTTTTAACCAGTTCCATGATCGCGTCAAGATTGTAGGGATTGCCCAGGGTGTGGGCCAGGAATATCGCCTTGGTCTTCGGACCGATGGCTTTTTTGAGGTGTTCGATGTTGATGTTGTAGGTTCCGACCTCGACGTCCACGAACACCGGAATCATGCCGTTCTGGATTATCGGATTGAGGGTTGTCGGAAACCCTGCGGCTACCGATATGACCTCGTCCCCCGGCTTCAGGCGGCGATCGCCGAGCAAGGGGGAGGTGAGGGCGGTAAAGGCGACAAGATTGGCCGACGATCCCGAATTGACGAGGAATGTGTACTCGGAACCGACGAAATCGGAAAAAGCCGCTTCGAATTCCTCCGAAAACCTGCCGGAAGTGAGCCAGAAATCAAGGCTGCCCTCTACGGCCGCCTGCAGTTCTTTTTCGTCGAATACCCGACCGGCATACCGTACCTGCGATTCGCCGCGCGTAAACACCTGTTTGCCGAATTTTACGTCATAAAACTGCTTTACCAGCCCCGCGATTTCGACTCTGAGTTCTTTTTCCGTCTTGGCCATTTCCTACTCCCACTCGTCTATCTTGATATGCGTCGATTGTATGTTGTTTTCAAGCAGTTTTTGCTTGAAACTGTTGATCATCACCGGCGGTCCTGAAAGGAAAAACACGCGATCGCGCAGTTCTTCCGTTTCCTTCAGGATTTCGGCAATGTCAAGCCGGCCGTCTTTCTTTCGGGTTTTTTCGAGCTTCAGGCCGTCCGCTGATTCGTTTTCGATCTGTATGGTTGCCCCGAAGGCCGGGACCGAACGGGCACAATTGTCGATCAATTCAGGAAAAAGTACGTTGGAACAGAGCCGTGCGCCGTAATACAGCCGGATCCGCTTTCCCGGTACCGCATCGGCCCCCAGGGAGGCCAGGTAGGGTATGTACGGCGATACGCCGGTACCGCCGGCGATAAGCACGACATCGCTGTCTGCATGGTGCGTCTGGTCGATGCTGAACTCGCCATACGGCAGTTTCAGCCAGACTGTCTTGCCGACCGAAAGTCGTACTTCCATTTTTTTGGTGTAGACACCCTTGACGCTGTATACGATGCACAATTCCGGGTCTGTATGGTTCGAAGCGATCGAAAACACCCGCGATTCCGGCCAGAACCCGCCCGTAGGATCGTATTCGTCCACGGTCAGATGCAAAAACTGCCCGGCCTTGAACCGGGGAACGCGTCCCAACGGCTTCAGCCGCACCTCGTAAATACCGGTTCCGAACGATGTTACGCTCGTCACCTCTGCTTGCAATTTTACCGGATTAGCCATGGAGGGTTCCTTATTCACATTATTTGGTGGGTAACATCGAGGAAAAGTTCTTTTTTTTATTAAATGGTTGTCCCGAGGATGATCGACGGCAGGAGCGGTGTGGCCGGGACCGCCGAAACTGGTTCCCGTTTGTCCGTGCGTATGTGTTCAACTGGTGAACAACCATACCACATCCCGAAAAATCGCGCAAGCAACACAAAAAAGGACAGCGCAACCGCTGTCCTTTTTTGTACCAATGACCTGATGGTTATTTAGCGGCTTGTGCCGCAAGGATATCCCTGACCGTGTAATAGCTGACGATGATGGCAAGCGACGTGACTATCACCGGTGAATACTGCCCAAAATAATAACGGATGGTATTCGTAGAAGCGTCGATGACCGTTTCTGGGGTAATCGGGTCGGTTTTATTGCGGCGTTTACCGGAAATGTCAGTTATCTTGACGGAAGCAAAACTGTTGCGAGTCGTGTCAAAGCCGCCTGCGAGAGCTATGTAGTAGTTCCAGTCGCGGTACTGGATGTAAGGGTAGCGGCCGGGCCTGAGGACGGCGCCGGAAACCGAGACGAAATACTGTCGGAACGGAACGAACAGGGTGTCGTTTTCTTCGACTTCCATCGAGCTTGCATAGGCGGTGTCGTAGAGCATGGGGTTAAGGTTGAGCGGTATCTGCTGCCCCTGCCGGATTATATACGCGCCTGCAGTGTCGGAAACCGAGGTAAACCAGGCGCGGTTCCGCCTGACGAGCGAGGCATAGTTTTCGCCTTTGTTGAACTTTACTATTTCGCGCGTGCCGGTTTCGGTATTGGCCGGCACTTTGGGACCGACGGCACCTTCGACGAACATGACGGGCACGAGGTCGGTGACGGCCGGTATGGTAATCGCATCAAAATTGTTGAGAGCGTAGTTTGACGCAAGATCGGCGGCTGTAAGGAAGACCTTGCTGCCGGATGCCGTTTTGGCGTCGACATACCGCACCAGTTCCAGCCGATTTTTATCGGCTACGGGAGTAAAACCGCTCGCATAGACGCCCACAAGCTCGGCAAGGCCTTCGCCCGGGAGCAGCTGGTAGGTGCCAGGCCGCTCGACCGCGCCCGCGATGGTGACCGACCGGGCAAACCGGCTGACGGTGACAACGTCGCCAGGCCTTACATAGGGGTCCTCGGCCAGGTCGCCGGTACGCTGGGCTTTCCATAGGTCGACGGTGCGGGTCTTGCCGCTGGCGGAGGTGATGGTGATGTCCCGGGTGGAGGCATAGGGAGTAAGGGAGGGGGTGACCACAGAAGAAAGCCTCGACAAGGCCCAGGCGGTTTTTTCGGCGGTTACCAGTACCTCGCCCTTGACGGTTACCGTAAAGGCCGCAGGGGTGACGAGCACGAACTGGACGCCGCTCAAAGGATAGTTCTTGGAGACGACGGCCTCGACCTGGGTTTTGAGATCCAGGTAGGTTTTGCCCGTAGCATCGAGCACGGCGAGATTGGAAACCCGCACTTTATAGGAGGAGTCGACAAGGATGGTATACGAGACAGTGGAGGAGCCGGCCGCATAGGCGAGGGTATAGATGTCGCCAGCGGTTACGGGATAACCGGGCATGGACATCGCGATCTGCGCGTTCGCATTGACGTCCGTTATGAGTGTATCGGAGGTTTTTGTAGTAGTTTCTGCTCCAAACATAACAGCGGCTGTACAAAGGACGAGGAAGATGCGGGCAAGTTTATAACGATTCATTCAGCTTTTCCTTTCAGTTTAGCCATGGCCTGGGGGTCCTTGCGGATGTTTGCGACTGCGTCGAGGACGAAGGCCAAAAAGACCGAACCGAAAAAGGCCGCGAAGGCGACGATGATAACGAGCATTCCCCGACTCGGTCCCGACTTCTGGTCGGGCACTTCGGCCAGTTCCAGCACCTGGAAGATCGGAGTTTCGCTCGCCATGGTCACTTTAAGGATCTCGTACTGTACCTTCAGTTGACTGTATACTTGGACCTGCGCGTCTATTTCGCGCTTGATGCGGGTGGAGTCGAGCATGATCGACGGTATTCCTGCAGCGTTTGAACCGTCCGAAGAAGAACGTTCGAGTCGCTGGCTCTGCACTTCGAGATTGCGGATTTCGTCGTAGGTATTGGCGATGTTTACTTCGAGGTTTTCCTTTTGCCGCTTGTTCTTGTCCAGTCCCATATCGGAAAAGCGCTTTTCGAAATAGTCGACGCAAAAATTGACCACTCCTTGCGCGAAAACGGGATCGCGATCGGTAAAGCTGATGCTGAAGACGCCAGAATCCTCGTCTACATCCGTAGAAAGGTTCTTTGTCAGTTCCTTCCTGCTTTCGGCACGAACTGATTTTTTTATCTTATAGCGCTCGATAAGGCCGAATTTGTCCACCACGGCGTCGAGGAAGGAATTGGTGCCCGCAAGATATACGGCCAGGGCGCTGTAAGTGGAGCCGCCCGAGGCGCTGATGCCCGCTAGGCTTGCAAGGCTCCCCAGTCCGCTCGAACTGAGCATGGACGACAGGCTGCCGCCCGAGG
>JFJP01037014.1_pt1 | contig 70145 bp, 47 predicted proteins | sample 431651 | NCBI WGS metagenome assembly JFJP01 (sample SAMN02602958, study PRJNA72255) | Microbial mat metagenome, whole genome shotgun sequencing project. | biome: fresh water; feature: sink hole; material: water; isolation source: purple microbial (photo- and chemosynthetic) mats found in... | reverse complement strand
CAAAAATTTTACGGTCTTTTTTGTTGCGGGTTCTAAGTTCAATAATATCTTTGGGGCAGGCAATTACGCAAGCATTGCAAGCGGTACATTTTTGGTCTATAACTTCGGGCAGTTGTGTAATTGGGTTCATGTGTATGGCATCGAACTTGCAAACTTCGACGCAATCGCCGCCACCCAAACAGCCGTAAGTGCAGTCGGTATGCCCGCCATAAAGGGCGTGCTCCATAGCGCAACTGAGTTTTGCGCCTTGTGCAACATCAAAAATGCTGGTTGCTTTGCGGTGCTCAGGTGAGCCGCTACAACGAATTACTGCAACTTTGGCATCTACGCTAAGTGTTTCTTTTCCAAGTATTTTACCCACAGCAGCCATTACGTCGTTTCCACCCACAGGGCAAAATAAATTGTCTAAACTGTCGGCTTTTACACAGGCTTCGGCAAAAGGACGACAACCAGGCAACCCACAACCGCCACAATTAGCACTTGGCAAAGCACTTTCAACCAAGTCGATGCGCGGGTCTTCGATGACTTTAAATTTTTGAGCCACAAAATATAAAATGATAGCCGAAATAACACCTATGCTTGTGATGGTTATCATTGTATAGATTACAATATCTGTCATTTTTTTATTCGTTTTGTTGAAATTCTGTCATTTTTTTAGCAAAGTATTTGCTAACTATTCTTTTGTATGTGCTCAATAAAAACATTTTATTGAGTACTATTTCTAGGCTTTATTTGAAATGAAAACCGACTTTTCATTTGGTTTCGCAATAAATAAAGAATAGAGTAATAAGGCATTAGGCTAAACAAGGCAATTAAACCAGAAAGTCCTTCGTTGTTAGTTATAGCATAACAAACTACTAAAGAAAGCATAAGCAATAAAAAAGGAAAAATATATCCTAAAAATAATGCTTGAAATCCTATTTTTTGAGCATAAAATACATCTATCTGTTCTCCAACCTCATAGCTATTTGTAGCATCAAACACTTCAATCATTTTTTCGTCGCTAGTTGCCGTAGAGCAGCCTCCTTTTACGCTGCACGATACACACGAGGCTTCAGGCACTATGCTGATAAATAGCGTATTGCCTTTTTTTTCTTTTATTGTTCCTATGTGTTCGATTATTTCGTTGTTCATTTCGTTGGAATAAATGAAACTTGTTTTTGGTCTTGAAAAAGTAAAATAAATCTAAGTGCAAAAATACTATCTTTAATTAAATAAAATAACTTTACGTTCGTTATTTCATTTTGTAAAATGAATATTTAGAATCAATATAAATAAATTGATAGCGTAACTTGATAGTAACCGAAATTCTAAGAAAAGTAAAATTACGCAATTTCCCCCAAATTCTAATAACAAATTGTTACATTGTTCAATTGTTATTTTATCACGAAAAATTGTAAAATTTGCAATTTTAGCTGACTTTTTCAAAAAGTCACCATTTTTTTACACTATCAATTATTCAGTGTCTGAAAGAAAATGCATTATTTTTTTGAAAATTAAAAAAATAAGAACCGTTCGACCGACTTGTCGGTCTGTCGGTTAGGTAGTTAGGAAATCATCGGACAGACCGGACAAGCCGGTCGAACCGATTTTGCGTAGTTTTCTTTCAGACACTATTTACCAATTGCCAACAACCAATTTAACAATTATTAAATTAATGTTCTTTAACATTAACTTTTTAATAATATTGGATTTTCAGCCTTATAATCAATACAATAAGCTAGTATGTGAATAAAATTTACTAATAAAAGTTAAAATGTCGCTTGGAGACTCAAATAGAATATTTATATTTGCAGCAAATTATTAAATAAATTTTTTAACCTGAAATTTAGTTTTATGAAGAAAATTACTTTAATACTCGCACTCTTGAGTTTCTTAGGAATGCAAGTTATTATGGCTCAGACCACAGTAACGGGTACTGTTACTGATGATAGTGGAGCACCCATTCCGGGAGCTACCATTATTCCGCAAAGCAATCCTCAATATGGTACATTAAGTGAATCCGATGGTAGCTCTTAGGCAAACAAGACCAAGTTGTTGAAATTGCCGGACGTTCTAAAATTGACGTAACACTCAAAAATGAGGATATTAATGTAGAAGAGGTAATTATTACGGGTTATGCTATCAAAGGCAAAAACTCCTTGACTGGCTCTACTATTCAATTAAATGGAGATGATATTAGAAACTCTCCGGTTGCTACTGTCGATCAAACTTTACAAGGTAAAGTTCCGGGTTTGACTATTTCTGCTTCTTCCGGTACTCCGGGTTCTATCCAAGACATCCGTATCCGTGGCGTAGGCTCTATTAATGCTGGTAACGACCCTCTTATTGTTATTGATGGTGTTCCTGTAATTAATACCGATATGGGAGATTCGGAAAATACAGGTCGTAGCTCATTGAGTGCGTTGGCTTCTATTAATAGTGCCGATATTGAATCGATCACTGTATTGAAAGACGCTTCGGCTACTTCGGCTTATGGTGCTCGTGGTTCGAATGGTGTTATTGTTATTACTACTAAAAAAGGTAAAAACGCTAAAACTACTTTCAACTTATCTACTTCTTATGGTTTCCAAAACAAAGCTACTGCTGGTCGTGAAGTTTTGACAGGTGTACAAAGAGAAGAGCTTTATTTAGAAGCTGTTTACAATCAATACGGTACTGCTTATGATTTTACTGAAGCTGAGGCTTATGATTTCGTTGTAGCTAATGATTTAAATCCAACTTTAGTAAATTGGGTAGATGCAGACAGACCTATTAATGACTGGGATGCAGCCATGAGAAACGAAAATGCTCCTGTTTTCAATATGAACTTTTCTGCTAGCGGTGGTAACGAAACCTCTTCTTTTTATTCTTCTTTGGGTTACAACAAAACAGAATCTGTTGTGTTGGGTAGCCAATTTAGTAGAATAAATGGTTCTTTGAACTACAATAGAGTTTTGTCTGACAGAGTAAAATTCTCTACATCTAACACAGTATCGCATACAAACCAAGATGGTGCTATTTTAGAACAATCGGCTTATTTTGCAAACCCTATTATGTCTAAATATTTTACTAGCCCTTGGTATGCTCCTTATGACGAGGCTGGTGAGCCTACTTTTGACATAGGTGGTCCTTACAACTATTTGTACTTGAAAGACCATGACATTAGCTACAACAAATTAACTCGTATGATGAACAACTCTTTCTTAGAAGTTGAAATCATAGATAATTTGAAATTCAAAACATTAGTAGCTATGGACTTCAATATTGCGGACTACAAAAACCACTCTAACAGAGTTTATGGCGATGCATCTGCTGAAGGCGGTTCTACCTATACTTCTTTGGGACGAAACATAAACATTGTAACTCAAAACTCGTTGTCGTATGTTATGCAAAAAGATGAACATTTTGTTTCTGCTTTGGCTCTTATCGAATATCAAAAAAACCAATATTACTTCCTTGATGCTTATGGCGAAAGTTTTATTGCTGACGGTTTAACAAACGTAAACTCTGCTGGTGCTAACAAAGATGCTGATTCTTATTACGAAGACTGGATGAATGCTTCTTACCTTGGTATGGTAAATTACGAATATGCTGATAAATACGTAGTTGATGCTACTTTTAGACGTGAAGGTTCTTCTCGCTTTGCTGCCGGACACCGATTTGGTAACTTCTGGTCGGTAGGTGCTGCTTGGAATATCATAAAAGAAGATTTTATGGCTAATTTGGATTTTGTAAGCAATTTGCGTTTAAGAGGTTCTTATGGTCTTAGCGGTAACTCTGCTATTAATTTGAACTCTTACCAAGCTTTGCTAGGTTTTGATGCTGATTATGCGGGTGCGGGTGCTATTTATCCTTCTACTTATGGTAACAGTTTTTTAACATGGGAAAAAAATAGAAACTACGACTTAGGTTTCGATTTTGGTTTCTTAAGCGAAAAAATTACTGGTTCGTTTGCTTATTTCAATAAATATACATTTGACTTATTACAAGCAGTTCCTCTTTCAAGAACTTCAGGGCACGCTAGCTATACTAGCAATATAGGTGAAGTTGTTAATAAAGGTATCGAAGCTTTGGTTGATATTGCTATTGTTCGCTCTCAAGATTTGAATGTAAGTTTATCTTTAAATTTTGCTACTCTCGACAACGAAGTTGTTGAACTTGCAAAAGATGGTGAGGGTAATTACATTAACATTGAAACAGGTACTCGTAAAGTAGAAGTAGGACACCCTATTTATGAGTGGAGAATGAAAAAATATGCTGGCGTAAATCCAGAAAACGGTAACCCACAATGGTACTTAAATGGCAAAGATGGCGAAGTAACTGAAACTTACGCTTCGGCTGCTTTAGAATTTCAAGGTGGAAGTGCAATTCCTACTTATTCTGGTGGTGCTGGTATTCATGCTGATTACAAAGGTGTTTATTTTGATATGAACCTTTACTTAGCCGGTGGACATAAAGTATATGAAGACTGGTCGTTTTATACTCACCATGCTGGTCGTTATACTATTGAGTACTATCAAGGTGTATCTGATTTGATGAACAGATGGCAAGAAGTAGGCGATGTAACCGATGTTCCTAAAATGTACTATAACAATACAGGAAACAACGCTTCAAGCACTTCTACTCGTTTCTTGTACGATGGTACTTATGCTAGAGTAAAAGACATTGTAATTGGTTACAACTTACCTTCAGAGTGGTTAGCTTTTGCTAAATTCCAAAGTGCTTCTATTTATTTAAGAGGTACAAACTTATTTACTTGGGTTAAAGATGAAAATCTACAATATGACCCTGAAGTAAGAGCTGATGGTTTTACGAGATTAACTAATCCTCCGATTAAATCTGTAAGTTTTGGTTTAAATTTAAATTTCTAAGAACATGAAAAAATTAATTTATATCTTTTTTGCTCTATTTATAATGGGCACTATTTCTTGCAACGAAGAAGATTTGGAGCCTACTTTAGAGCAACAGAAAGACGTTGAAACCAGTATTCAAACTGCCGAAGATCTTCAAGGGGTTTTGGCTGGTGCTTTCAACCGCATGACTAGTACTAACTACTATGGTAGAAGTGTAATTGTTTACGGTGAGGTAAGAAGTGATAACTGTTATGCTAACGGTAAATCAGGTCGTTACTTGACTTCTGCTTCAATGGATATGCTCGAAACTAATGCTAATGCTACTGATACTTGGACTCAAATTTATGCTGCTATTGCTTCTGCTAATATTGTTATTTCTAAATCCGATGCAGGTATCGAAGGCGACCAAAATGCAATTAACCAAGTAATTGGACAAGCTTATGTAATTAGAGCTTTAGCTCATTTCGATTTACTTAGACTTTACGGTCAGCAACATGTTACTGGCAGAACAACCGAAGGTATTCCTTATATCACTGAATACAAAGGTGAAGAAGTAGCTCCTGCTCGCAAAACAGTAAGCGAAGTAAAAGATTTAATTTATGCTGACATTGCTTCTGCTATTTCGCTACTTTATACTGTAGTAAGTGCAGATAACGGAAATGACAGCAAAGAATTTATCACTGCGTATGCTGCTCATGCTTTGAAAGCTAGAGTAGCTGTTTATTTTGCCGACTGGGCTGCTGCTAAAACTGCTTGCGAAGCTGTTATTAATTCTAGTTACTACTCTATTATGCCTGCTGCTAGTTACATTAACTCTTGGACTGCAAAGCAAAACTCGAACTCTATTTTCGAATTAGCTTACTCTAGTGTAGATAACGCAAACATTGACGGTATCCAACAAATTTACAGAGGTTCTAGCTACGGCGATGTGAGAGCTCTTGATAATTTGTACAATATTTTTGAAGCTACTGATGTAAGAAGAGCTGGTATTGGCTATGACCCTGCTGCTCCTACTTATTTGACTAACTTAGCTAAATATCCTGCTACTGATTATTCAGATAATATTCCTGTATTCAGATACGAAGAAGTTATTTTGAACTATGCTGAGGCTTTATTTGGTTTGTCTGATGCTAATGCTCTTACTTGGCTTAACAAAATTCCTGCCGAAAGAGGTGCTAGTGCTTATTCTGCTATTTCTAAAGATAATATTTTATTAGAAAGAAGAAAAGAGCTTTGTTTTGAAGGTTTCAGATTTGATGACCTTGCTCGAACAGGACAAAATATACCTGTGGTTGATGCCTTAAAACAATCTCATGGAGGACCTGCTTATGGAAGTTATAAATACGCACTTCCTATTCCAAAAGTGGAATTGAATGCTAACCCTAACATGACTCAAAACGAAGGATACTAGTATTTCGCTTTTAAAATAATCCAAAAGGCTGCCCGCATCGGGCAGCCTTTTTTGTTTTTTAGTAATTCTTTCTTGCTCTCAAAAGAACAGAATTACTTAGAATAAGCCCTAAAACCTAATAAAAGTGGCTTATTCTTGAACTACTGCATAAATGCCGTCAGTTAATTACCTTGCCACTTAACGAATACTTTTTAATTAAAAACAACCTAAAAAATGCTTTAAAGTGAAATTATAGCAGAGCATTGTTTCTTTTAATAATTAAATAACATAAATCTAATTATTTGATAATCTTTCAAATTAGATAAAAGAAGACTTGTTTTTTAACAAAAATTAAATTTTATTTGCATAGTTTAATAGATTTATTATTTTTGCAGTTGATTATTTAAATAAATTTTTAACCTAATTTACAAATTTTATGAAGAAAATTACGTTAATGCTGGCGTTTCTAGCTTTTATAGGAATGCAAGCTGTTTTTGCTCAAACTACTGTTACCGGTACTGTTACCGATAAGAGTGGTTCTCCAATACCGGGCGCAACTGTGATTCCAGAGGGGCAACCGCAATTTGGTTCTTTAACAGAAGCCGATGGAACTTACAGGTTAGATGTACCAGCCGGAGTAGAGTCTTTAATCTTTTCGTTTATCGGAATGGAAACTCAACGAGTGGCGATTAATGGACAAAGTTCTGTTGACGTAGTAATGCTATCAACCGATGTAATTACCGACGAGGTTGTTATTACTGCTTTAGGAATAAAGAGAGATAAGAAAGCATTGGGGTATTCGGTTCAGGATATTAATTCCGATGAACTTGGGCGTGCCAACAATGCGGACTTAATTAACTCTATTTCGGGTCGTGCCGCTGGTGTACAAGTAAATAGCTCTGGAGGTACTGCTGGTGCTTCTGCTTACATTACTATACGTGGTGCTGCGTCTATTACAGGAAATAATCAACCGTTATTTATTGTCGATGGTATTCCTATTATCACTGGTGGTGGTGGTGGTGCTGTTGATGGTGTTGCAACTTCGGGTCGTTCTATCGACATTAACCCAGAGGATATTGCTACTATGAACGTTTTGAAAGGTGGTGCTGCTACAGCTCTTTATGGTATTCAGGCTGCTAACGGTGCTATTGTTATTACTACTCACAAAGGAAAAAGTAAAAAATTTGATGTTCTTTTCTCTTCTTCGGCAAGTTTTGAACAAATTTCTAAAACTCCGGGTATGCAACAAATGTATTCGCAAGGAACAGGTGGTGTTTGGGTTGGTGGAAATGCTAGTTCTTGGGGTGCAAAAATTTCAGATTTAGAGTATGATGCTTCTACTACCGATCCTACAAAAGCTACCTACTACAAGTGGGATCCTTACGGTAAAATTGTTCCTAAAGGTACTGCTATTACCAGTGGCGGACCGGTTAATGTATATGACCAATTCGATTTTTTCCAAACAGGTTTGACTCTAAATAATAACTTGAGTGTTTCAGGAGGTAGTGAAACCACAACATATTATTTCTCTGTGGGTAATATGACTCAAGAAGGTATTGTTCCCAACAATACATTTGAACGTAGTTCGTTCAAGTTAAATTCAGAAACTAAACTGACTAGCAAAATTACTACCGGTTCGAGTATGACTTATGTTAATTCAAATGGAAATTTTATACAACAAGGTTCAAACACCTCAGGTGTTATGTTAGGTTTGTTGCGTACTCCTCCTACCTTTGATAATCAAGGTCGTGGCTACGATACTGACGTTTTTGGCGAAAAAATAGGTTGGCAGTTTTCTGACCTTTCGCAACGCAACTACCGTAACGGTGGCGGATATGACAACCCATATTGGACTGCTAATGAGAACTCATGGCAAGATGTAACCAATCGTTTTATGGGTAATGTATATGTAAATTACGAAGCTACTGATTGGTTAAATTTTTCATACAAAGTAGGTACTGACTGGTACAACCGCAGGTATAAAAATGTGTTGGCTATTGGTTCTCGTACTACTCCTACAGGTCTTGTTGGCGAATATCAATATACCGGTCAAATTATTAACTCTGACTTTTTGATTAACATGACTAAGAGTTTTTCTGATGATTTGAGTGCACGTTTGACTTTAGGACAAAATATGTATCAAAGTTATGGTAAAAATTTGTATGGCTCTGCTAACGGATTGTCAATTGTAGAATTTTATCAATTATCGAATACAACCGACCAAAAAACAAGCACAGGTACTTCTACTTATCGTACAGCCGCTTTGTTTTTCGATGCTCAAATAGATTATAAAAACATGTTGTATTTGGGAGTTACTGGTCGTAACGATTGGTCAACTACCATGCCTGCCGATAATTTATCAGAATTTTACCCTTCTACTAACTTGGCTTTTATATTTACAGAGTTGGGTATGTTGAAAGATAATGCAATCCTTTCGTTTGGTAAACTTCGCGCTTCGTATGCTAAAACAGCAAATATTGCTCCAGCTTATTCTTTGTCTAGCTCTTTTGCTTCAGCAGCTCCTGGTGATGGTTGGACTGGCGGTTTAACCTTCCCAATGGTAGCTACTACCGGTACATTCAACGGCTATAGCTGGGGCGATGTGCAAGGTAATCCAGATTTGAAACACGAAACGATGAAAACACTTGAAACAGGTGTGGAATTGAAATTCTTAAAAAATAGATTAGGTTTAGACCTTGCTGTTTTCCAGAATACCAATACTGACTTGTTAATGGCTGTTCCTGTTGCTGCCTCTTCGGGTTATACCGAAGCCTATATGAATGCTGGAGAAATGACTTCCGAAGGTTTTGAGGTTATGGCTTATGGTTCACCTATTAAAACCGATGATTTTTCTTGGGATATTCATGTGAATTTTACTAAGATTAAAAATACGGTAACTAAACTTGCTCCAGGCATCGACAACGTATTTTTAGGTGGTTTTACTGACCCACAAATTCGTGCAGTTGCCGGAATGGAATATCGTTCTATTTTTGGATACGATTGGTATCGCGATGCTGAGGGTAATGTGCTTATTAACGATGACCCCAACGATTCTTATCCTGATGGATTCCCTATGACAGATGACCGTGAAATGGTTGCGCTTGGTTCTGTAAATCCAGACTGGACTGCAAATATGACCAATACATTTAGCTACAAAGGTATCACTTTCTCTTTCTTGATTGATGTGAAACATGGTGGTAAAATGTACAATGGAACTCGTTTAGCAATGAACAACTTCGGTACTTCTATCGAAACTGAAAACCGTGAAGTTTATTATATGGCTGATGGCTCTATCGACTTCACAAAGACTCCTTCAGGAAATATTGTAGTTTATTCAGGTGTTTTAGGGCACGTTGATGCCAACGGAAAACCAGTTTCTAGTGGAGTTAGCAATAATATCCCTGTAGTAAACGGACAAGCTTGGTTCACAGGACAAGGTTCTAACTTTGGTGGTGGTGCTACTTCTCCTGGTGTTGAAGATGCTGGTTGGGTGCGTTTACGCGAAGTTTCATTGTCGTACAGATTGAAGCCACAGGTTATTGGTTTGAACTTTATTAAAGGTCTTGAAGTGTATGCTACCGGAAGAAATCTTTGGTTGAAAACTAATTACACAGGTATTGACCCTGAAACAAGTTTATTAGGTGCTGACAACGCGCAGGGTATGGATTATTTCAACATGCCGGGAACAAAATCTTACACTTTTGGTCTTAAACTTAATTTCTAATTTGTAGTTTGTGAAAATTTTAAAAAAAAGATTTATGAAAATATATAAAATAAAATCATTAGCACTGATTTTGATGTCTGTTCTGATATTAGGCTCGTGCGAAAAATGGATTAATACCGATTTGAATGTTGATCCAGATTCTCCCACTATTGTTCCTAAAGCTCTAATCTTGCCTGCTATTCAGGCTCGAATGGGCTATAGCTTAGGTGGGAATGATGCAGTATTGACTACCAACAACTGGATGCAATATTTTAACGGCTTTGCCCGTCAGCAATACACTATTAGCAAACATCAGTTTTTACCATCAGATTGCAATAACCTTTGGAATGCTATTTATGCTGGTATTTTAAAAGATGCTTTGGTGTTGAAACAAATGGCTAAATCTGAAGGTCAATTCTCAGACCTTAAACCTAATGGGCATTATGAGGCTATTGCCAATATTCACATTGCCGTAACCTTAGGTATTACTACCGACTTATGGGGCGATATTCCTTATTCTAATGCTTTTGGCGGTGAAAATGGAGAGTATAATGCTACTTTTGACACACAACAGTCTATTTATACTACTATCCAAACTCTATTGTCTGATGCTATTACATTGTTAGCTGTAGCGGCTGACCCTACCGATGTTGTAAAAGGCGATATGGTTTTTAATGGAAATGCTGCAAAATGGACTAAGGTGGCTTATGCTTTAAAAGCTCGCTATGCAATGAATCTTTCTAAAGTAAATGGTAATGCTGCGGCTACCGAAGCTTTAGGTTATATATCAAATGCATTGGCTTCTAACGACGATAACTTCATTATTCCTTTTGGCGTAGGCGACCGTGCAGCTAATCCATTGTATCAATTCAATTTAGAACGTGCCGATGCTAATATGTCTGAGACTTACGTTAATATGCTAAATACTGCATCTGACCCTCGTATTAATTTTACTGCTACTCTTATTGGAGGAGTTGCTGTAGGAGCTCCTCAAGCTACTGAAACTAGTGGTGTTTCTCTAATGGGAACTGCTATTGCCGGTAAAAGTACTTCCGTGATATTGATGTCGTATGCTGAGTTGAAATTTATTGAAGCTGAAGCCAATTTGATGTTGGGAAATGCAGCTCCTGCTCTTGCAGCTTTCAAAGCAGCTACTGCTGCTTCGGTATTACAACAAACCGGAGCTGCTAATACAACATGGTTAGATGCTAACATCAACAACAAAGCCTCGGTTTCATTGACTGATGTAATGACCCAAAAGTATATTTCGAGCATTGCAACAGTTCAAGCTTACAACGACTGGAGACGTACAGGTATTCCTGCTTTGTCTGCTCCGGCTAGTGCTATTGGGCAAATTCCACGTAGATACCCTTATCCACAAGAGGAGGTTACTTACAATGAGAATACTCCTAAGGATTTGACAATCAATTCTAAAAATTGGTGGGATAAGTAGTCTGGTGTGTATTTAAAATTTTTAAAATAAAATGAATATGAAAAAAATATTTAAAATAATTAGCCTATTCATTGCAAGTGCTATTATACTATCGGCTTGTGATGAAAAAGAAGTGCTTTTTGAGCAATTTGATGATGTAAAAGGTGAGTTGAAAAATTCGGTATTGTTATCGAACGTTCCTGCTTCGGTAAACTGGTTCTCGCAAAGTTATTTAGGCGAAGAATTAGATGCTACTGTCAATTTGAAAGTAAAAATGATAGGGCAACCTTTGGATAAAGCAATTACTGTTACTATAGCCGTAGCTGCCTCTTCCGAAGCTAAATTAGGAACTCATGTTACATTGCCTACTACCAGCGTTACTATACCTGCGGGGAGTTTTTCTGCTGCCGTTAGTGTTAAGGTGTTAAATTCGGGTTTCGTTGCCGAGGAAAAAAAGAAATTGGTTCTTGAAATTACTAGCCCCGATGTAGCACTTGCTACTGCTAGTACTACTGCTACTATCGAGCTTTACGAAAAAACGTTTTGCGCTCTTTCAGATGGTGTTAGTGAGCTTGTTGGTTCATGGAAAGGCGATGACTTCGGTTACAATAGCCAAGTTTCGATAACTGCCGATGGTGATAAAGCCGTTGTTGATGGTTTAAGTTTTGGATTTATGGAAGATTGGTGGGGTGAAACAGTTGTTGATGGTGGTTCGTTTAAAATGGACGTTGATTTGACCAATAACACTGTAACTATTCCTCGTCAATATATCTATACTACTGACTATAAAGGCGACCTTTACGATTATGAAGTAGCAGGTACCGGAACATGGAATAATTGTGGTGCAAATCCTACCTTGATTTTGAAATACGATATTTATTATCCGGGTGATGCAAAAGGCTTAGCTGCAACTTATTCTTCTTATTTTGCAGGTGCTACCGTGATGACTGCTACATTGACATTGAATCCGGTTGCTAATAAATCTATGGGCTGGACTAAGAATAATAATTACGTTCGTATTAAACGTTAAATAGGTATTATTGTAATCAAACACTACACACTATTTTACTTCCGAAATTCAATTAGGTGGTGGAGATATGAAAAGTGTAAAAACTAAATTGCCTAAAGTTATTAAAATTAAAAGATAATCTTAGCGTAATTTGATATTATTTAAAAGCTGTTCTTTCACAAAAAAAGAACAGCTTTTTTTTGTATGTGCAAACCAAACGGTATTATGTTATGGAAAAACAATAAAACAAACATCAAATACGAACTATTCTAAAAAAGAATTATATTTGTAAAAAAAATAATTGCGTAGATAAATTACAATCTAAACGCTAGGTTTACAAATTGATACGCGTAACACAATAACTTTCTAAAATATAACTAAAATGGCTGAATTAAAAACAAAACAGAATGACTCAAATGTAGAAGAATTTATCAATTCTTTTGCCGACACGCAACAAAAAAAAGAAGATAGCTTTGCAATTTTAAAACTTATGCAAGATTTTACGGGATACCAACCCAAAATGTGGGGCAATTCTATCATCGGATTTGGACAGTATCACTATAAATCCGAAAAAAGTAGGCAAGAAGGCGATTGGCTCTTGGTAGGTTTTTCGCCTCGAAAAGCCGCAATATCACTTTATGTTTATTCTGGTTGTTCGGGGCAAGAAGACTTGCTAAGTGATTTGGGCAAGTTTAAGATGGGCAAAGGCTGCATTTACATTAAAAAACTATCTGACATTCACCAAGAAGCTCTACTAAAAATCATAGAATCGACCATTAAATATCTTCAAGCAAAGCACAGCTAAACGTGAATAGAAAAACAACAGCTTTGGCAAGGATTCTAAAAAAGTTTCCACAAAATACACACGCCTTTTGATAAAAGAATTATATTTGTGAAAATTTTAAATGTCCCTTAGTTTCATTTGTTTATTATTTCAATGCCCATTTGTAATAAAATAATAATTTGATTTTTATGTATAAGTTAATTGCTGCAACCATACTTGTTTTACTACTTTCGAGTGCCTTATTCTCGCAAGAAACCTACTCTGATAAACTTAGCTGGAAAGAGAACCTTTCTAAAACAAACGAAAACCAGGAGGTTCAAGAATTTCTGTATTTTGAAAATGCAAATCTCGATGACCAGAGTTTCTTGCCTTTTTATTCTAATTTGATAGATATAAACCATCTACAAGCAGACAATTATAAATACGACGTGCAACTTACCAATATGGTTTTTGAACCTATCAATAAAAGTAAACTTCAAGGTGTAGCGAATCTAAACCTAATTAAGCAAAACATCAACGTAGTGGCTGAAGAATACTTCTCGCAACAAAAACTGTATTTGCAATTTTCGTTTGTGCCCATTAGGCGCAATGCCCAAACCAATGAATTAGAACGGCTTGTGAGTTTTGATTATCAGTTAGTAAAAAGCACGCTAAAACGAACAGCTAAAAAGTTGGCAAAGAAATATGCACAAAACTCGGTACTTAGCTCAGGTAATTGGTACAAAATAGCAATTAACCAAACGGGCATTTACAAACTAACATTTGAACAGCTGACTGCTTTAGGAATAGCAAACCCACAAAATGTGCGGGTTTTTGGCAACGGAGAAGGTTTACTTTCGACTCAAAACGCAACTGAGCGCATCGACGACCTCAAAGAACTTAAAATAAAGAAAAACAGCGACCATATTTTGTTTTATGCCAAAGGACCAACTCGCTGGGATTACAGCTCTACAATTCAAATGTTTTTGCCTACTTTGCACAAATTTAGCGATTATGCGTATTATTTCATCACATCGGACTACAATTCAGGTTTTGATAATCAAATAGCTACAATGCCACAAATTACAGATCCTGCTAGCGAAACCATACAGCAATTTACCGATTACTATTTTCACGAACGCGAGCTCGAAAACCTAATAGAGTCGGGGAGTAGTTGGGTTGGCGAAAAGTTTGATGCTCAACTAGAATACGATTTCAATATCAATTTTCCGAACATTGTAAATGCTAGCGAAATTAAATTAAAATCAGTTGTTGCGGCTCGCTCTTTTGCTGTTTCGTCGTTTACTCTTTCCATCGACAATTACACCTCGCTCATGTCGGTGCCAGCTACTTCGGTTTCCGAAACGGCACCTTATGCTCAGGCTTTAACCAAAATACATACTTTTGCTTCGTCAGGCAATAGCAATTTAAACTTAAATTTAAAATATACAAAGTCAAGCGCATCGAGCGAAGCATGGCTCGATAATTTTGTGCTCAATGCCAGGCGAGAATTGATTTTTTCGGGTAGCCAAATGCCTTTTCGCTATTTGAATGTTACTGCACAAGAAAAAATTTGCGAGCTGATAGTTGGAAATACAACCGAAACGATGTCTGTTTGGAACGTTACCGATATGCACAATGTGCAAGCAATAGCAACTAATTTCAATGGTGGAAAATCGTATTTTAAACAAAAAAACAATAAAACCTTAGAGTTTGTTGCTTTTAATGGAAGTTCTTTTTTAACGCCTATTACTCAAGGCACTGGGCTTGGCAAAGTAGAAAACCAAAATTTGCATGCTCTTGAACAAACAGATTACATTATTATAGCCAATCCTAAATTTTATGCGCAAGCCAATGATTTGAAAAATTATTATCAACAAACTACAAATCTACACGTTACGCTAGTAAAACCCGAGCAAATTTACAATGAATTTTCGTCGGGGGCAGTTGATGTTTCTGCTCTAAGAGATTTTGTACGAATGTTTTACAACAGAGCTCAAACGCAAGGCAAATACCCACGCTACTTGTTGCTTTTTGGTAATGGCTCGTATGACAATGTGGGGCGAATAGCTGGAAGTACAAATTCTAATTACATACTTACTTATCAATCAGAAAATTCTGTTTCGCCAACTAGCTCTTTTGTTTCCGACGACTTCTTTGGGTTGTTAGACGAAAACGAAGGCGATTATACGGGGCTTTTGGATATTGGAATTGGGCGTTTTCCGGTAGAAACTACCCAACAAGCCGAGCTATTAGTAAGCAAAACAAAGCATTACAACAGCGCGGCTTCTTTTGGAAGCTGGCAAAACAATATCACTTTTGTAGCCGACGATGGCGATGATAACAACGGCAATATTCATTTAAACCACGGCGAAGGCTTGTCGGACAAAGTACGACTTTTACACCCCGAATACAACATCACAAAACTATATATAGGTGCTTACAATCAAGAAAGTACCGCCGGAGGTTCTACTTCGGTGGGCATCAACCAAGGGGTAGAAGATGCTTTGAACAAAGGAACGCTTATTTTTAACTACAATGGGCACGGCAACGAATCCACCCTTGCGCACGAAAAAGTAATTGATATTGGTATTATTCGGTCGTGGAAAAATAAAGACAAACTGGCTGTTTTTATGACCGCAACTTGCGAATTTTCACGCTTCGACGATTGGGAAATTGTTACCGCAGGTGAGGAGATTTTATTGAACCCCGATGGAGGAGGAGTTGCCTTATTTTCAACTACTCGTTTGGTGTATGCCTCGCCAAATTATACGCTCAACAACAAATTTTACGACTTTATTTTTGAAAACGATGACAACAATGAGCAATATAGGCTAGGTGAAGTAATGCAGCGTACCAAAAATACTTCGGGTTCGGGCATCAACAAACTCAATTTTACACTTTTGGGCGACCCCGCTTTGCAAATTGCAATTCCAAAGTACAAAGTATTAACAACTTCGATAAATGAAAAAACAGTAGGACAAGACACGCTCAAAGCCGCTGAAGAAGTCAGAATTAGCGGCGAGATTGTCAATTCTCAAAACCTAAAATTGACAAGTTTGAATGGAACACTAAACTTAACGGTTTTCGATAAATTTATGACCCAACAAACTCTTGGGCAAGACGGTGCGCCCATTGTCGATTTTCAGGTACAAAAAAATGTTCTTTACAACGGAATTGCTACCGTTAAAAACGGAGAATTTTCCATCGCTTTTATTGTTCCCAAAGATATTTCGTACAAGTTTGGTTTTGGAAAGTTTAGCTATTATGCTCTTTTCGACGATTTTCCTGCAACCGGTTACAGCAACCAAATAGTTATAGGTGGTTTTTCTCAAAATCCGGTTTCGAGTAACGAGAATATTGATTTAGAATTGTATATGAACGATTCTACCTTTGTATCTGGAGGCATTACCAACCAAAGCCCCAAACTGCTTGTTTACATCAATTCAAATACCGGAATAAACACCGTGGGAAATGGAATAGGGCACGACATAACGGCTGTGTTGGACAACGATACCCGCAACAGTTTTATTCTCAACGATTTTTATCAATCAGAAAAAGACACTTACAAAAAAGGACGAATAGAATATCCTTTTACCAATGTTGCTGCTGGAAATCATAGTTTGAACCTCAAAGTTTGGGACGTTCTCAACAATTCCACCACTGCCGACATAGAGTTTTTGGTAATTGAAGACAGCGAACTAACCATCGATAAACTATTCAATTATCCAAATCCATTTACCAATACCACTTGGTTTTATTTTACTCACAATCAGGCGAACTCAAACCTCGATGTATCCATTCAAATTTTTACCGTTTCGGGCAAATTGGTTAAGAATATTGAGCAAACCATTAACGTACAGAGCTTTCTATCGGAAGGGATTTTCTGGGACGGCTTAGACGATTTTGGCGACAAAATTGGAAGAGGCGTTTATTTTTACAAGCTCAAAGTAAAAAATGAAAACGATGATGAGGTTGAAAAAATAGAAAAATTATTGATACTGAAATAGGATTAAAAACGTGTAAATAGCTTTATTTTAATATTTTATGTTTAAATAAAGCTGTTTGCAATGTTTTTTTACTATCAACCAGTAATCTACCATAAGCCTATTCATTTTCAAGTCAGTACATTTAGGAATTTTACAAAACGCAGATTTTAATAATTCTTAACAACTTTACTACAAAACTTACCTGCAAATAATTTTATGTTGCATAAAAAGTGCATATTTTTGCAATCCAAACAAACCATGTTTACCTTCTGCTACCAACTACCCAAGTTCTAACTTTATTCAGTCAAAATTAAAACAACGATTAAAAATGAAAAAAGCTTTATTCTTTTTATTGATGCAACTTTGCATTGTATCGATATATGCACAAAATCAATCTTCCTCATTAGTTGTAAAAGCACAAATTACTGATTCAAAAGGCGTAAGTATTCCATTTGCTACCATTGTAGTAGTGCATGAAAGCAGCCAAAATGTAGAAAGCCAACTATCGGCAGACAATACTGGTAAATTTAGTTTCAATTTAACTAAAACAGGTAAGTTTATTTTGCGAATTAGTGCCGTAGGATTCAATAGCTTAGAACAAAAAATCACAATCGATAATTTACAAAAAAACATCGATTTAGATAAAATTAAGCTCACTGAATTAGTTACCGAAATAGGCGAAGTAAATGTAGTAGAACTAAAAAAACTCATCACCGTAGAAGCCGATAAGATTTCATACAACTCTGAGGCTGACCCCGATTCAAAAACTTCTACCGCATTGGAAATGCTGCGCCGTGTGCCAATGGTTACTGTCGATGGCGACGACAAAATTCAGCTCAAAGGCAATAGTAATTTCAAGGTATTTTTAGACGGAAAACCATCGATTATGCTAACCAACAATCCGTCCGACTTCTTAAAAAATTTTCCGGCAAGTAATATCAAAAATATTGAGGTAATTACATCGCCTGGAGCAAAATACGATGCCGAAGGGATTGGTGGAATTATCAATATAGTTACCTTCAAAAAGCTACTCGGTGGCTACACTTGCACTTTGCGTGGAGGTATCGATAATTTAGGCATGTACAACTTAGGCACTTATTATGCTGCTACCATCAAGAAATTTTCTTTTTCGGTAAATCTATCTAGCCATTATCGCAGCCCACTAGATATGGAAAATATTTCATATAGAGAAAACTATTTAAGTGAAAATCAGCATTTCATGAATACCGAGGGTATCAATGCCAACTCGGGTTTGTTTTCGTGGGGAAGTGGCGAAGTGAGCTACGAAATAGATTCACTCAACTTGCTAAGTGCTTCATTTAGTTTTCATTCGGGCAACAACAAATCGGAAAGCGAAAGCGAAACTTCTATAACCGACATCAACAAGCAACTTGCGCAAGCTTATTTGAGCAACAGCAGCAACAGTTATTATTTTGGTGCGCCCGAAGGAAATATTGATTATCAGCATACATTCAAGAAAAATAAAAAGCAAATGCTGACCTTGTCGTATAAATTCGATTTTGAGTTAGCAAATCAAGACAACGAGCAAAGCATTGTACCACAGCTTGATTTTTATCAATCGCGAAACATCATCGACAAAGAAGAAATGAACAGCGAACATACCTTTCAAGTTGATTATGTTCAGCCACTTAAAAATGGAACCCTCGAAATTGGTGCCAAAGATATTTACCGTTTCAACACTAGCAATTCCGATGCGTTGCTATTCGATTTTATCCAAAACCAATTTATAAATGATGAGGCTCGTTACATCGATTTTGAGTATTCTCAAAACATTATTGCTGCTTATTTCTCACTCAATCAGAAGTTTAAAAACTTTGGGTACAAAGCTGGGCTTCGTGTCGAAAACTCATCTACCGATGCTGTTTTTAACTCCAATAATGGAGATAATTTCAACAATTCAAATTTTGAATATGTTCCTTCGGCAAGCTTATCGTATCAATTTAATCCACAAAATAGCCTTCAACTAGCTTACAATAAGCGCATTCAACGTCCAGGCATTTGGTATTTGAATCCGTATGTAGATGATTTGAACCCCAAAAATGTAAGCTACGGAAACCCACTGCTCAAACCCGAACATTATCACTCTTTGAACTTGAATTACAACAAGTTTATGAAAAAAGGCAACATCAATTTGAGTGCATTTTACTCGTTTTCGAGCAACGGAATAGACCGTATTTCGTGGATTGAGTCCGAAGATGTTGCCTATTCAACTTACGAAAACGTAAAGAAAATCAAAACACTTGGTGGTTCTATCAGTTTGAACTATAATTTTAGCAAAAAATTTAGTGTAAACAATAATAGCTCTTTGAATTTCAATCAACTAGAAAATGCAACCGATGCCAACAAAAAGAATCAAACTTGGGGATTTAATAGCTACTTGCGAGTTCAGTATTCGTTCAAAAAAGACTTCCGATTATCAGCATTTGGAGGCTATTTTCTGTCGGCAGGTGGCTTAGAAACAGAAAATGCACCCTTCTATTATTCAGGCATTTCTGCATCGAAAGAGTTCTTTGAAAAACGCTTAAATATTTCTTTGAGTGCACAAAATATCTTCTGGAAAACAATGAGTTGGGAATCGGAAACAACCACCACTAGTTATTATCAAAAAAGCGAGATGTTTCGCCCAGGTAGAAGCTTTCGCTTAAATATTAGCTACCGTTTTGGACAAATGCACACGCAAGTAAAAAAAGCAAATCGCGGAATTAACAACGATGACCTCAACAAAGGCGGAAACTCGCAAGGTGGAGGCGAAAACTAACACCCTTCCATTCAAAAAACAACTAAAAAGCAGCAAGATACACCTTGCTGCTTTTTTTATCAAAAAAAAGCAACAACAAAGTAGCTTTAAAAAAAATAGAAAGAAAATTTGATTAAAAGTGTTTTTTTTTGAAAAAAAAGTTATTTTTGCAACTATTAAAACTTTTTACTAAAGAAAAAAAATACTATGAAATTTTGCGAAATAAATACAACTAAATACCCCAAAATTTATGTCAATTTCAACTCCGACAATCCAAGTGAGGAAGACGTAAACCAATACTTATCGGATATGACCTTGGTGTATAAATCTTATAAAAATATAGTAGTTATTTATACCTCCGACAAAATAAAATATATGATGGCAACAAACCGCATAAAAATAGGCACATGGCTAAAAGAAAATGCGCCAACAATAAAAATAGCTGCACTTGGAGTTGCCTATGTCTCTAAAAATATTTTATCAAACATTGTTTTGAAAGGAATATTTTTGATAAAAAGCCCCGAGTGGCCTAATAAAATCTGCTCTTCCATCGAAGACGCTGAAAAATGGGCAGACCAATTGATAAAAAATAGAGAAGAATAGGTTTTTCACTTCAACATGATCTTTTTAATACACTAAAATACAGATAATTTAGTAGTTATACGTTTTTTATTCGTAATAATCTTACATTTTGAAAAACCAAATTTTTTTTTAGATTCTAGCTAATTATTACCGAAGTTGTTCAATTAAATGCTTTGTAAAAATATTAGCCCCTCTAAAATTTAAGTGATCTGCGTCGGAATAGCAGCTATCAGCTAATTGTAAATCTGAAAAATCGATGATTCTAATTTCTTTATCGGTATAGTGTTTTTTTTGTTTTTCAAAATATGCACTAAAAAAAGAAGGTATATTTTGCTTATAAGTATAATGAACAGGGCAATTAATTAAAATTAGTTCGACATTTTTATTTTTACACAAAATCATAATTGAATCTAAATAAGAAACAGCTGTATTTGAAATACCATACAATTTTTTATCGCTAATAAAAAAATGCTTCTTTATTGTTTCCTTATTATTTGTCAATTTATTAAGTGTTTCTGGAAAATATTCACCGATGTAATTATTGTGGTGAAGTTTAGGAAAAAGGCATAAATTTTTAAATAAAGTTGTATAAAGAAGCTTATAATCAATAGGTATTGTTCTTAAATTTTCAAAATTTCCGATTGGGTATGCTCTATAAAACATTTCCGTTGACCAACGCTCTGTTGAAAACCTAAAGTCATCTAACTCTGAAAGATTGTGAGGTCCAAAACCCAAAATAACACTATCGGGGTGATAAAAATTTAAAATTTTCTTCAATTTCCAATAACTAACTACATAAGGCTCTGCCAATTGTGAAATATTACTAGCACTGCTAAAATAATCGGGGTTAATGGCTCTTTGCGTATGAGAATCACCAATAATTAAAACATTTGCTTTTTTTATTTGTGGATTTGTTTCTAATATAATATACTTATTTACGAATCCTGTTATAATAAAATAAACGAATAATATAGAAACAAATATAATAATAACGTAAAAAAAATGTTTCATAAATTTCAAAAAAATAAACAACGATAAATAGTTTGCAAAATAGTTTTTTCAGTAAATTATTATATAAATTTTAAAACACCTTTTAATCAAAAAACGGAAACAATATTTTATAAAATACCCGAGTAATAGATTATTTAGCTTCCAATTGTCGAAGAGTTTCCATTTTTTTGCGTTGCAAAAACTCAGTAATTCCTTCCAAATGTTCTTTCACTCGTTTGTTACCAAATTCGTACACCTTTGTAACCATGCCTTCAAGAAAATCACGGTCGTGCGAAATCAAAACCAAAGTGCCATCAAAATCCATAAGAGCTTGTTTTAGAATATCTTTGGTTCTCATATCCAAATGATTGGTTGGCTCATCGAGAATAAGCAAATTGACGGGCGTGAGGAGTAACTTAACCATAGCCAAACGAGTACGCTCGCCACCCGAAAGTACTTTCACTTTCTTGTCCCAATCGTCGCCGCCAAACATGAAAGCACCCAAAATGTCTTTTATTTTTGTACGAATTTCGCCCTTAGCAATATCGTCAATTGTTTGAAAAACAGTCAATTCTTCATCGAGCAAAGACGCTTCGTTTTGGGCAAAGTAACCAATTTGACTATTGTGCCCTATGGTCAGATTTCCGTCAAAATCAATCTCTCCCATAATCGCTTTCACCAAAGTAGATTTACCTTCGCCATTTTTGCCCACAAATGCCACTTTTTCACCACGTTGAATAGAAACAGAAACATCAGAAAATACCAAATGCTCGCCATACGATTTACTCAAATCTTGAGTTATCAAAGGGTAGCTTCCCGAACGAGGAGAAGGCGGAAATTTAAGGCGCAAACGTGAGTTATCGACTTCGTCAATCTCCACTATTTCAAGTTTTTCAAGCATTTTCACTCTCGACTGCACTTGCAAGGTTTTAGAATAAGTGCCTTTAAAACGCTCGATAAATTCTTGAGTTTCGGCTATCATTTTTTGCTGTTCGTCGTAAGCTTTTTGTTGCTTTTCGCGGCGTTCTTTTCTAAGCTCTAAGTATCTGGAATAGTTTACTTTGTAGTCATAAATTCGCCCCATTGTAACCTCAATGGTGCGAGTAGTAATATTATCTACAAAAGCTCTATCGTGCGAAATAATAATTACGGCTTTTGCATTCTTAATAAGAAAGGTTTCTAACCACTGAATCGACTCAATATCAAGATGATTTGTAGGTTCATCGAGTAAAATTAAATCGGGATTTTGAAGCAAAATTTTTGCTAATTCGATACGCATACGCCAACCTCCACTAAATTCGCCAGTAGGTCTCTGAAAATCAGAACGTACAAAACCCAAACCCAAAAGCGTTTTTTCAATTTCGGCATCATAATTTATTTCCTCAGTGCTATATACTTTCTCACTCAATGCCGAAACTTTTTCTATAATTTCATAATATTCAGCCGATTCATAATCCGTTCTAATGGTCAATTGTTCGTTGAGTTCCTCCAATTCAGCTTTCATAAGGTGCATTTGCGCAAAAGCCTGCGAAGCTTCGGCAAAGACAGTTCTGTTATTCTCAGTCATCAAATGTTGTGGCAAATAGGCAATTACAGCTTCTTTGGGAGCTGAAATTCTACCAGAACTTGCCTTTTGCGCTCCTGCTATAATTTTTAACAAAGTCGATTTTCCTGCACCATTTTTGCCCATCAAAGCAATTCTATCTTTGTCGTTTACCACAAAGGAAACATCTTTGAACAGTGAAGTTCCACCAAATTCTACTGAAAGTCCGTCAATTGAAATCATTCGTTTATCGTCTATTTTTTTTTAAATTTTGCGCAAAGATAAATAAAACATTCTAAGTAAGTATTCCTGCATCGAAACTTTGCAGATATAGTTCTTGTAACAATCAAAAAATAAAGTAATTACAGAGTTAAAATATTTTTTTCGACCCAAAATAAAAAATAGACAAACAATTTGAGACCTAAAAATAATTATAGAAATTATAAAATAAAGCAAAGACAGGTAATCTATAAAACATTGATTATCTATCTATTAAATATTATTCTATCTTTTTATTTATAGAAGTTTCCGTTTTAATTTTCTATTTTCTTTTTTTTATATAATTTCGTGCCAAGGAAAAAACAAAAAGCCGGAGGTTTCTGCTGAAAGAAAACACCGGAAACAGAACAAGAACTAGCTATGAAAAAAGAAGTTACTCAAAATACTTACGATTCTTTAACGCAAGAAGAGAAAAATCAAATACAATCTTTGCTTCAGCGTGATGCCAATTTTCTCGAAAAAGAAATTATTGCCGGAATTTGGCAAGAAAAAATATCGAAAAAAGGACTCGAAAAATGGTTTAGAAAATTATTGAAAAACGGAGATAATATTATAAAAACCAATAATAAAAACGAATCGTACATAAAAATTGGCGAAGATAAAGTTGTAAAATTTAGCGTTTCATCACAAAATGGTTTTGCTCACAAATATCCTTTTAGCGCAGCTTCAGCTGCCGTACAAAATGTAATTAAAAGTGCAATATCAAACGATTTCAAGCCCATTGCCCTTCTCGATTCGCTTAGAGTTGGCGATTTTGAAGAAAAAGAAAATCAAAACAAACTCATAGGCATAATAAAAGCAATTTCAGAATTTTCAAAAGCTGTAAATATTCCGGTAGTAGGAGGCGAAATATTTTCCAACCATTCGTTCAATGAGATTCCAATTATCAACGCATTTTCAGTGGCAAGCATTGATGCAGAAGAATTGAAACGGAAGAAAATAATTTTACCTGGTTATTTAATTTTTTTGGTAGGTGCACACACTAACTTAGAAAGTACAGCAAACTACGAAGGAGAACATTCGTTCAATCAATTATCTAACAACGAAGATATTACATCGTATTCTGCCGAAAATTTGCAAGAAAAATTATTGATTGACCTTTGCAAAAATAGCCAAGCCGAACGCCATTTTGCGGTAATGAAAAGCATAGAAAAAGGCGGCATAATCAAGGCTATTCATAAAATTGTAAAAGGAAAAAAAGGGGTTGATTTATACATTGATAAAATAAAAACGTCTATACAAAAATTAAATAATCTGCAAATTTTGTTTTCAGAAAGCCCAGCACGTGCGCTATTTGTTGTAAATAAAAAAAATACCGAAAAATTTACTCAGATAATTGAAAAATCAGGTTTAAATTGCCAGAGTATAGGCGAGATTAACGACCTAAATTCGATTAGAATATTTGAAAATGGAACAAAAATAGCTGAAATTCCATCTGAAATACTCGAAAATCAAAGTATTCCCGAACGAGATATAGAGTATAAAGCTCCCGACATGTCAAAAGTAAAAGAGTATTCTATAAAAGATATTCCTTTGCCAGAAGATTTGAAGGAAGTAGGAAAATTTTTACTTTCCCACAAAAATATCGCCTCCAAAAGGTATTTAACAAAGCACTTTAATCTCGAAAATAACGAATTTAAAAGCGAAGAGCAGCGTTCCGATGCAGCAATTGTGCCATTCAACGATGAATACTCGCTAGTAGTTGGCGTAGATTGCAACTCACGCTACGTAAATGCGCACCCTCAAACAGGTGCAGCTATTGCGGTAGCCGAAGCGGCACGAAATATAGTTTGCAGTGGCGGTCGCCCCATTGCAATAAGTGCTTGCATCAACATAGGCAATTACAAAAACCCTGAAATTTTTTGGCAATTTACCGAAATAATAAAAGGTATAAATAAAGTAAGCAGAGAATATAACTTGCCCATAATCAACATAAAAGCAAATTTTGAAAACTACACCAATGTAGATGGAAAAGAATTAAATATTTATCCCACTCCCACCATCGGAATGTTAGGCACAATTCGCAAAAGTAGGCAGCCTTTAAGTTTGAGTTTCAAGCAAAAAGGCGACATGATTTTCCTATTGGGCGAAACGAAAAATAGTATTTCATCATCGCTTTATCTAAAATCGTATCACAAGGTAAAAAATTCGCCACCTCCATTCTTTTGTTTAAAAACAGCGCACAAGCTACAATTAATAGTTAGCGAACTTTTTGACAATGAATATATTAACTCCGCTCACGACATCTCAAACGGAGGGTTAATTGTTACCTTAGTAGAAGCAGCACTTTTCAATAATTTAGGTTTTGATATCACAACCGATGCCGAAAACCGCAACGATGCTTTCTTGTTTGGCGAAGCGCAAAACCGTATAGTTGTTACTGTTAGCCCTAAATATGAAACTGATTTTATTGATTTTATGATGGAAAAAGAATTTCCATTTCTAACACTTGGGCACATCACACGAGGCGATTTGCGAATAGACGACGTGTCGTGGGGCAATATACTCGAAATCAAAGATTTGTATGAAAATAGTATCGAGAAAAGTTTTAAAATTTAGAAAAATCTTTCCGATGCAAAATAAATATTTCGGTAAATCTATTTACTTTTGATAAATTGAATCATCAAAAGTAAATAGGCAAAATTATTTCCGTACAGATGTTTTTCGCAGAAAAGGTTTGCGCTTTGTGATTACTCCGTCTTTGATTAATTTTGCATCTTCCACAGTATAATAAGCAGTAGGATTATTTTTGTTTAAAATACTAATGAAAGTATTTAACTCTCTGCGTTTTATGCTACTAAAAATCATTTTTACAGCACCTTCCGAGCCTAGGGCATCTACTATGGTTATCGTAAAATTTGTTTCGCGGAGTAAGCGTATCGTTTCGTCAGAATTTTTCCTAAATACAACTCTAACAACCACAAAGCCAATAGAAATGCGCTGTTCGAGATAAATTCCCACAAAATTTCCGGTAGCAAATCCGGCAGCAAAAGCTATGTAGCCTACAATATTATCAACTTCTTTTAAAATCTGACTTATAGCCAAAAGCCAAACCAACGATTCAAAAAAACCAGCAATAAACGCAACATGTTTAAGTCCTTTGGTAGCAACTATAATACGCAGAATACCAATAGATTGGTCAAAAATACGAGCGAAAAATATCAAAATAGGCAATATTACATACGAATAATATACCGAGTCTGTTATTGCTTGAATATCCATCAAATAAAATTAAATTTGTTAAAAAAAATACATATTAATTTTCAATGCCAAGTATAAAAATACTAAAAAAAAATACTAGTTTATTTTTAATATTTTATAATTGAAAACACCTTCTTTTACAACAATCTGAAGCATATAAAATCCATTAGTCAATGATTGTATATCAACCTGATTATTTTGCTGCTTCAAATCCGTTTGTAGTTGCAATTTTCCACTCAAATCGAAAAGTCTGAGTTTTCCCGATTGGTTTGCTGGTATATTTACATGAACAAAATCGGTTGCAGGGTTTGGAAACACACACATTTCGTCATTTATCGATACATCAATATTATTTAATAGCACCCTATTTTTTTTACCTGGCGTGCCATAATAGTTTAAAATAGCTATCCAATTTTCGGCTAATTCGTTGTTCTTATCTGGCGAAACAAGCTCTAAACTAGCTCCGCTTCCATTAGCAATAGGACTCCAAGGTGCTGAAGAAGTATAACTTACAAAATCGACTAGCAAATTATCTGAATTATAAATCTTTACTTCGTCTGATGTTCCAAAACCAAAATTAATATTACCTATGTAATTTGAAATTTCGGGAAAGCGAATTTTAAATTGATTTGTATCTTTGCAAACTACCAAAAAACTTTCTGTTAGAATTGTAGTCTTTTCAGGAAAAATAAACCGGTTAAATTCATTGTTATCATTCAAAGTCCAATTCGCTAAATTCACAGAACTTAGATTTGGGTTATAAATCTCTATCCAATCTTCGGTATCAAAAATAGGCGCAGAATTGTAGTTTATTTCATTAATAACTAAGGGTTTGTTATTATTAGCAGCAGTATCTTCGACAAAAAAAGCCGTCAGTTCCGAAAAGTTTTCTGGCATTATTTTAATTGTAATACCGCTTGCATCATTCGACCATTTCAGAAATTTAAAACCTTGTGCAGGAACAGCTGTTAATTCAATTGCTACACCTTGAAAATAAATACCTTGCCAAGGATATTGAGTGGGTTTAATTGTATTAATTTGAATGTAGCCTTTGCCTTCAATATTTAATGTAATTTGCTTAGTTGCAGCAAGCGAAAAATAGCTCAAAATTTGATTGCGCAAATAAGTAGGTCGCTGTTTAAAAAAAGTCCGTAAATTTTCAACTCGTGTGAGCCAAGTTGTATAAGAAATTGTAGTCCAACGAGTTATTTCTCTTCTGATTTCGGGTTCAATAATACTTTGAACAGAATCGAGCGAAGCAATTGCTTTATCTGGTAAAAATTCTGAATTAAGTAAATCGGCAATTCTATTTACTAACTTATGCTTAAAAATTTCATTTTGAATCAATTTTTGTGGCATAAAATTAGACCATTTCTCGGCAGTTAAATATTGATATTCGGTAAAGCCATTCCAGCTTAAAGTGCTATATGATCTATCTGTATCCCAAATAGTCCAACGCCATCTTCCATTTGGCGAGTATTCTTTGTAGGCAAAACTTCCCCAAGTCCAACTTCGGTATTGAGTGCAATGCACAAATGCCAGAAGATTTATAAAATTAGCCATATCAATAAATTCAGAAGCGGCATAAAAGCTATTTTCTTTTGAAAAATCGGTTGTATTAAAAAAGCTTACGAGTTTTTGCCATTCGCTTCCATTTCCATATTTAATTTCGGCACCTTCTTTTTGATAACGAACTAATTCAAAATTAGTTGATCCCGTATGATGCTCTATAAAATATTCATTAATACTTTCTCTTACATTATAAATACCCCAGTATTTTGAATTCAAATAAAGAACAGACCATTCTGAAAGAGATGTTAAACCTCCCGTTTTACGCCATAAATCAGAAGATAGTGGGTCTCTTAAAAGTGTGCCAAGCCCATCGGTCAAGTCGTCATCGTAGCCTGCACGCAAAACTGTATTTTTAAAATATGCCAGATTATTTAATGAAAATAAATTATAATTCAAATATTCATTGCCCAAACTACTTTTGTAAAATTCGCGAAATGACTTTTTAGGCATTCCTACCGAACTACTTCCTTGTATTCTAAGTCCAGATTTTATATTAAAATCCTCTAAATTATTTTTAATGAAAATATTGTCCACCTCACATTCTAATCCATCTGTCCAAGGGTGAGAATAAATACCGGTATTTCCATATAAATTAACAGAATCGGTTGTTATCGACCAAATTGGCAATTTGCTTTGAGGCTCGTTAATAAAATAACTAGCAGAAATGGTGAAACTATTCAGGTATTTTTGTCTAACACTAACTGCTCTAACGTTTGTATTTTTAGAAATAAGAAATGGTGCTTTGTACAAATTGGAGGTTCTAGTAGGCGTAGAATTGTCGGTGGTATAATATATGCTATCGCCCGAAGTGTTGGGGATAATTTCAACAGACAAAGAATTATAAAATCCTGATTTTGAAACAAAAGAAGGTTTTTGTGCGATTCCCCAAAAATATTGTGATGCAGAGTTCGCTTTTTCAAAGGTAGGTATTTTAAAAAAAACTTTTTGCCCTTTTTCTTCGCTCCACCTGCCAAAAGAAATATCGGATAATTGTTGCCCAAAACGTACACTATCTATCAATGAAAGCGTAGCCGAAAAAAGCCCAATTTCTTCGCCAGAAGCAGAAAGGTTAAAATTTGTATTTAATTGATTATTAACACTATTTGCCCAAACAACTAAAAAGCCATTTGCTTTTATAATTGTGTTTGCCGGAAATTTCCATTTTGTGGGATTTGTAAGATTATCAGTAAGATAGCATGAGCTTAAATCGAAATCGGTAGAAGATATATTGTGTAACTCTATCCAGTCATCATAGGTTTGTGTAGAAGAGTTGATGATATTTTTTTCGTTTGAAGCTAAAAATTCATTAATAACTACCTGTGAATAAGATATTTTTATATTACTAAAAATAAAAAGCAGAGCAATTATTATAGAAACAAACTTCATAAAAAACCCTAAGAATATTTACAAAAAAAAAATAAAAAGCAGTAAGTCTATAAGCCGGATTCTGTAATTTGGCATTTCTGCCAAATCCCCTATCATTTATCTAGGCACGAAATTACTTTCGTACTCAATCGTTCTACCCCTCAATATAGGTCGAGCAAACCTTAAATACTGATATACATGAACTTTCAACACATAAGGCGCACGGCTGCAACAATTACTTGCCGCACCGGTAGGCTCTTACCCCACCTTTTCACCCTTACCTTTTCCGAAAAAAAGGCGGTATTTTTCTGTTGCGCTACTATTCTTTCGCAAGAATCTTCTCGTTAAGAAGTATGCCGCTCTGCGTTGCCCGGACTTTCCTCTCTTACAGATAAATGTAACAGCGATAGAGCAACTTACTGCTCGGCAAAGTTAATGATATTTACGGAAAATAACTTTAAATAAAACAAAAAAAATCTTTTTTTGTTAATTATAAAATTAAATCGTATATTTATATTTTAGAAAAAATAGTGTATTTGTATTTAATTCTCTGTTTTACAGTATATTCTAATTATTATTTCAGACAGGAATTACTCAAATAGATGAAATTTTTAAAATTTTTTTTCGCTGTTTTAATTTTATTGTGTTTTAAATCGAAATGTAGTTTAACATAAGCTAAAAAGCATTAAATATTATGAACGAGACCAATGATTTAGCCTATCAATTATTTCAGGATATTCAACAAGGAACATTAGAGTATTGTTATCGTGGTGTTTTTAACCGTAGCATAACAGAGAATATTTTGTCGTTAGCTGAAACGAATCTTGAAAAAGAAAAACGCTTTTTGTCTGTTAAACGACGTGTGTATTTTATTATGGTTGAGGGACTTCAAAATATAACTCGACACCAAGAATTAAATCCAGATAATGACGAAACAGTTGGCATTTTTTTAATTCAGATGCGTGATGGGCATTTTTTTATTACAACCGGCAATGTGGTAGAAAACGATAAAGTACCCGATTTGCAAGAAAAATTGGAAATTGTAAATAGCTTAGATGCTGCTTCTTTGAAAAAATACTACCTCGAAGTTCTCGAAAATGGAGAATTATCAAAAAAAGGTGGTGCTGGATTGGGTTTAATTGAAATGTGCCGAAAATCAGGAAATAAATTATTTTATAATTTTCGTAAAATTAATGATAAAATTTCATACTTTTATTTTAACACTAAGGTTCCATCTCAAATAGATGATAAAAAAATAGTGAACGAGTTGAAAATTAAAGAACAATCACTTGATAAAATCATTGATTTTCATAAAATTCTTAACAAAGAAAATATTATTTTAACATTTAAAGGTATTTTTGACCAAGAAAATATGCTTAATTTGCTTTCTATGATTGAAAGCCAAATGAATGCATCGTTAATTTCCATCAAGGTTTTTAATGTAATTATGGAACTTCTTCAAAATATAGTAAAACATGGTGAACTGACTAATAAAGAGCAACTTGGGAAGCCCGGAATATTTTTTATAAGTAAAAATGAAAAAAATTTTATTATTACATCAGGAAACTATATTTTAGCGGAAAATTATCAGAAACTTGAAGATAAAATTAATTACGTAAATTTGCTTGAATATGAGGAACTTGACGATGCTTATGACAGGGTGTTGCTCGATGAAGGTTCTGGAAACGCAAAAAAAACTGGACTTGGTTTGATTGACATGCGTATAAAAAGCGAAAATAAATTAGGTTTTAAATTTTATAAAATAGATTCTGAGCAGTATTTCTATACGCTAACGATTAAAATAAAAAAAAGTGTGAATAAGATTGAAACTTTGAATATAAAACCAACTGATGATACTCCGGAAGTAATGCTAGATGCGGAAAAAGGATTTTTTTCCATTGCAAAGCGTTCGTATCCCGAAAATGCTATTGATTTTTATGATGTAATCATTAGTTGGATAAGAAATTATGGCAAACAGCCTAATACAGAAACAACTTTTAGTTTTGATTTTGAATATTTTAATACAGCATCTTCAAAGCAGATTATGAAAATTATTCTGGAATTGGAACGATTTTCGAACAAAAGTAATGTTAAAATTATTTGGAAATACAAAGATATTGATGAAGATATGCTTTCTTTGGGGCTTCGTTTCCAAAGACTTGTAAATTTGAACTTTGAATTTATCGAAATTAAATCAGAGTAAATACAACGAAAAATTTATTTTTTTGTACTTTTTTATTTAAAATTTGTTTTAAGGTCAGATAAATAAAGCTTATTTATTTTCGGTTTATTTTTATTATTTTAAAAAATTTTTCATACAAATCGTTATCAAAAAAACGAATAATGTAAGCACCTGAATTAAAATCATTTAATGTAATGCTTGCATTGTTTTCCGAAACAATTCCTACTTGTAAAAGAGTACCCGTTAATGTGTAAAGTTCATATTTCAAATTACTTAAATTTGAGTATGTTACGTTTATATTTTCAAACATAGGATTGGGGTAGATGAAAATATTTTGGGTAGTATCTTGTTCTATTATTTTGCTGCAAAATGAAAAAGAAATAGAATCAGTAAAGGGTGGGCTTTCATAAATGATTGAATTTGAATTGTTTGTAATTTCAAACAATCCATTTCCGTATTTGCAACAAACTCCGTCTGCTGCTGCATCGTAAATTATAAGTGTAGCACACGAATCTTCTAAACAAATATCGTAATTAAACGTAGAATTGCTAGCATACGGACCGCCCGAAAAAATCGTTTCTTTGGCTTTATTTACTATTTTCCAAGTTGTTTCGTAGCCATAATTGTCTGTTTTTATTTTCAATTTAAAATAATTTGCTTCGCTTACCGAAAAAAAACAAGATAAAGTATCGTTTGCCATCACAGCATCAGTTGTATTATTGGGGTTGGAAATTAATATCGTCAATTTATGATTCCCTTCGGGCATTTGGAATTTTTTAAACTCAACAAAATCAGTTTCATACGAGTTCAAATTTCCTGTCCAAGCTATAGAATCAATAAGGTTATCATTTATTTTTAACTTTAATTTTAACGTAGTTAAGTCGGTAAAACTAAAATTTCTAATTAAAACTTTTGCGGTAATATTTTTGCCAAAGCAAACAACTTGCTGTGGCAAAATAAATTCTACAATTCCTGCATTATTTTCTGAAGTCAAGGGAAAAGGTTCAAACGCATTTAATGTAGTAATGTTCTCATTATCTGGGTTTAACCACTTTTTTAATTGTCTATTGGGTTCGGAATAATAACTCCATGCGGTTGCGAATTTGGCAAAGTAATCGGATTCATTTAGGGCTGTACATGAAGCCGTGCCGCCAGTTAAAATCCCCACAATGCGCCGGTTTTCGTCGAATAGAGGAGCTCCTGACGAACCGCTTTCGGTAGTTCCAATATCCCATTTATTTATTTTCCAATGAGTTGAAGCTATATAACCCGTATAGGAAGCTGTTTGTAAAGCTGTATTTGCGAACGATATTTTTTTTGTATCGCCATCGGGGTGATGTATGCTAACTGATTTATTTACAGCCGAATTACTCAAATCCCAGCCTGCATAATAAGGCAAAAAAGTGTCAGGTACTTTTTCTGAAAGTTTTAGCAAAGAAAAATCAAGTTGGTTGTCTTTTTCAGGTGTTGCTACTAAGTTTGCTCCTGAAATAGTTTGAAAAAGACCTACACTGGCATTGCCACATTCTAAATTTTCGTAATTAAAATAAAAAACAGTGTTGTTTGCCGAACTTTCTCTTGATACACAATGGTTTGCTGTTAAAAAATAAGGTGTTTCATCATTTCGGGTGTTATTCACTAAACTACCTGTACAAAAAAACTCGTTGTCGATAAACATTTTAGCTATGCCTCTTTTTTCTAAATACCATGGTAAACCAAGTTCGCATCGAATATCAACGTTGCAAGAGCCTGATTTTGAACTATTTTCTCTTAAATCTATAAAGCCATAACCTACCGATTTTATAGCTAGTTTGGAGCTAAATTCAGAGTTATTCAACTCAAAATACTCTATAATTATCGAATCGGAGTAAATTGGTAAAACAGGAAAAATACCACTTCCGGTATTGTTTTTTGACGAAAAGTCGCCTAAAATAGACATTTTATTGGCGCTATAAACAAATAGTTTTGACCCTTTGGGTATTTTAAATTCGGAAAATGTAAGATTTAATGAAATTGCATCTTTTGCACAAATACCAAATCTCCAAATAGAAAATTCATCATTTTTGAGATAAATATTTTTCTTGTTTTTTACCGGAATAGTTATTTCTATCTTTTTTGCAAATTGCAATTTTTTATTATCCTCTAATTTTATTTGCGTTAAATCGGGTTTTGCTAATTCGAGAAACGGTATTTCTTGTTTTTTGAAATTTTTAAATGAATAAGGCTCTTCTTTTTCGCTGGTTTGTGAAAAAGAAAACCCTGAAAAAAAAGTAAAAATTAATAAATAAAGCACTTGTTTTTTCATTCTCGTTTTTTATAAAATTTTATCTTTTTGTTGAACGTAGTAAAAGCCAAAATATTGGATAGTGTAACTTGCAAACAATCGAAACTCTGAAAAAAAAGTGAAATTACGCAACTTTTTCTATATTCTAAGGACAAATTGATTGCGTAAATTTATAGTAACAGAAATTCTACAAATTGCGAAATTAAGCAATTTTGGAGAAATTCTAATGACAAATTGTTAAATTGTTACATTGTTACATTATTTTTTTATCACTAAAACTTGTTTTTTTATTTTAGCTAATTCTTAAAAAAGAGGCGATATTTTTTTACACTATTATAAATCAATTAATTAAAACGTTATTCACTATTCACAACATAAAAGCTAATAGTATAGAAGTTCTAATCGAATTTAAACACACAAAGTACTAATTTTTTTTCAAAAATAAAAATAAAAATACAGATATTTTTATACTGAAACGAATTATATTCATTATTTTTACATAGTTCGTGTTTGGAAAAAAAACAGCAGATTTTAGGTATTTTGAAATTTTAAAAGTCACAGTTTATTTCGAATAACTAAGGTTTTTGAAAGCCACAAAAATGTATTTTTTTTCAGATATTATTTAATTTCAAAAAACATAATTTAATTTTTAGGCTATGAGAAAGTATTTAATTCAAATTTTAGTTATTGGCTTTTTGATGTTTAGCTGCGAAAAAACAGAAACACCGATTGATAACCAAGACCAAACAGAAATTTTGAGCTTGGTAAATGATTTAAGAACAAGTGGTTGCCTCTGCGGAGCAACAAACAAACCCATTGTAGGAACGCTAGCTTGGGACACGAAACTCGAAGCTGCCGCCAAACGACATGCCGAAGACATGGAAAAAAACGCGCACTTTTCGCATGTGGGTACCGATAATTCTACTTTTAGCCAGCGGATTACAGAGGCTGGTTATGTGTGGAGTAATTGTGGCGAAAATATTGCGTTTGGGCAAAAAACAAATGCTGAAGTAATTCAAAGTTGGAAGGATAGCGAAGGGCATTGCCTAAATATGATGAATGGTGCTTTTACTCACATTGCTGTGTCTAGAAAGGGAGATTATTGGGTGATGGTTTTGGCAAAGTAGAACAGAAAATAGAAAAAAACCCGTAAAATTTTAATATTTTTACGGGTTTAAAATTATTTTTGAAAATTTCTAAAACTGGTTTTTTTTTAGATTAAATAATGCCGGTTTTGAAATTGAAGCGAGCTTGCAAATTTTGGTTCAAGGCTTCCAAGAAATCTTCGGTGCTTAGATAATCTTTTTCGGTTAGATTTTTGTCGTGAATCAAAAGAGCTAAGTCTTTGGTCATTTTGCCAGATTCTACGGTTTTGATGCAAACATCTTCCAAGGTTGTAGCAAAATTGATTAACTCCTGGTTGTCATCAAATTTACCTCTGTAAGCAAGCCCACGAGTCCACGCAAAGATAGACGCAATAGGGTTTGTAGAGGTTTTTTTGCCTTGCTGGTGCATACGATAGTGGCGAGTTACTGTTCCGTGAGCAGCTTCGGCTTCAACGGTTTTCCCGTCTGGGGTTACCAAAACTGATGTCATAAGTCCCAGAGAACCAAAGCCTTGAGCAAGTGTATCTGATTGTACATCGCCATCGTAGTTTTTGCAAGCCCAGATAAATCCGCCTTCCCATTTCAAGGCAGAAGCTACCATGTCGTCGATTAAACGGTGCTCGTAAATAATTCCAGCTGCATCAAATGCGGCTTTGTAATCTTTTTGGTAAATTTCTTCAAAAATATCTTTAAATCTACCGTCATATTTTTTTAGAATGGTATTTTTTGTCGATAAATAGAGAGGCCATTTTTTATCTAACGACATTTGAAAGCATGAATGTGCAAAGCCTGTGATAGACTCGTCGGTGTTGTACATTGCCATTGCAACTCCGTCATCTTTAAAGTTATACACTTCATACGATTGCACAGGACGTCCATCTTCGGGCGTAAATGTGATGGTCAATTTGCCTTTTCCTTTGGCTAAAAAATCGGTAGCTCGATATTGGTCGCCAAAGGCATGACGTCCAATAACTATTGGCATAGTCCAACCCGGAACTAGCTTTGGAATGTTCTTAATTACAATAGGTTCGCGAAAAACGGTTCCTCCCAAAATGTTGCGAATAGTTCCGTTTGGCGACTTCCACATTTCTTTGAGCCCAAACTCTTCTACTCGGTATTCGTCGGGAGTAATTGTGGCACATTTTATGCCAACCCCATATTTTTTTATAGCCTCGGCAGCTTCAACAGTTATTTTGTCATTCGTTTCGTCGCGTTTTTCAATGCCCAAATCGTAATATTTAATATCCAAATCGAGATAAGGAAGAATAAGTTTGTCTTTGATAAATTGCCAAATTACTCTGGTCATTTCATCGCCATCTAGTTCAACTACAGGATTTTGAACTTTAATTTTTGCCATAGTTATCATTTTTATTTAGTTATGTTTGTATGTAAATACTTTGATTTTTTCGGAGCGTAAATATATATTTTTTTCATTAACGATACAATTTTTTTTTACTTTTTTTCTAAATTGATTTGTTTGGTCAAAAAAAGAATCTAAGTTCTTTTTTATAAATAATCCTAAAATCTTTTTACTTTTGTGATGTTTTTTCAAACCAAACTATAAGTAACTAAAAATGTATCAAACAATAACTTCGATAGCTGAATATGAGGCTGCAATAACCCAAAATGCTGCTGCTTTGTTTTATTTCTCGCACAATGAGTGCAATGTGTGTAAGGTTTTGAAGCCTAAGATAGAAGAGCTTTTTACAGAAGAATTTCCCAAAACAGGGCTTTTTTATGTAAATACCAAGGAAAGCCCAGAGTTATCGGCACAGCAGCGCGTGTTTGCTGTGCCTAGCTTACTTATTTTTGTTGACGGTAGAGAATATGTGCGTAAAAGCCGCAATATTGGGTTAAATGAGCTTGAAGAGTTAATGGAAAGACCTTACGAAATGCTTTTTTCGTAAATTTAATCCTAAAAAAAACGGAAAATATTAGAGAATTTCTAAATAATTGGTAGTGTAAAAAAATGGTGGCTTTTTAAAAAAGTAAGCTAAAGTTGTAATTTTTTTAATTTTAATGATAAAATAACAGTAGGAAAATTTAATAATATAATAATTTATTATTATAATTTTGAAAAAATTACGTAATTTTGCTTTTCTTAGAATTTCGGCTATTATCAAGTTGCGCTATCAAATTATTAGTATAGACTTTACAAAATAACTTTTAACTTTATAGGAGATGAAAAATTTAATTCCTGTTTTAATTATTTTCTTTTTTGTAACAAGTTGTAACCCAAAAGAAAAACAAATTTCTTCTACCGAAAAATTTATTCAAGACACCATTTTGTCTTTGCCCGAAGTGCAGGAAATGAACCAGTTGGTAGATTCTATTACTAAAAAACAACAACAAATTTCGCTCATTATCGAGCCTTCTACCGAAAGTGCCGATGTGTGGACAGTTCAAGTTGGGTACAATGGAAAGGAGCGTTTTGAAACGTATTTCCATTTCTTTGTAAACCCTTCAACGAAAGAGATTTGGGTTCAAAATATTGAAAATGCTGCCAGCCAATCGCTTAGCGAATGGCGCGATATTCGTTACGATAGCATTTATACTCAATTAGGAATGAACCTTTTACAAACAGAGCAAATTGGCAACTTAAAAATAGAAATGACCGAAGAGGCGATACTTAAAAATATAGGCAAGCCCGACCAGGTTTCGCAAGCCATCGTTTGGGATACCGACGGTTTGGTGCATCAAGATTGGTTTTACAAAAATCAAGGCATAGAGTTGAATGTATGTTGGGAAAATTCAAACCAGAAAACTCTTTTCCGAATAAGTATTTTCGAAGGCTGCAAACTCGAAACTTCTCGAAAAATAAAAATTGGAAGCTCTCGCGCACAAGTTTCGGAAGCTTATAAAAAAGAAATAGACCCAAGAAATAAAGAAAATACGCCTATTATAGTAGGAAGCGCGTTTGGTGGAATTTTCTTTGACCTCGAAAACGATAAAGTTGTTGCTATTTTTATGGGCGCAGCAGCCGAATAAAAAGAAATTGACAAAAAAATAAATTTTGGTTGTTTTATAGAAAAAAAGCAATTTAAAATTATAACATTTTTTTTTTTAAACAATTTAATAACAAAGCAAATTTGCAATATGTTTGACAGAGTTTATTTTATCATTTTATTACTAATAAATTATTTTTTATATTTTTAAATTATGGAAATCGTTTATAATTCGTAAATTCGTGGTATTTTTTTGTCATTCTTATTGAATTTGTTATGGAATTTTAAGAAAGTTGCGTAATTCATTTTTTTTATTTGGTTATTCTCAAGTTTCGTTATCAAATTTTTTGTAAAAAATGAAAAAAAATGTAATTTTGGAAAATTGAAGTAGCGTGTTTTTCGACAAAATAATTTAAAAAAACAAAACTATGTATATTCTTTCATTAGACCAAGGAACAACCAGCTCGCGGGCTATTTTGTTCGATAAAAAAGGCGAGATAGTTGCTATTGAACAAAAAGAATTTACGCAAATTTATCCACAATCGGCTTGGGTAGAACACAACCCCGACGAAATATGGAATACGCAAGCTGCTGTTGCTGCCGAAGTGCTCATTAACAGTAATTTACAATCTAAAGATATAGCCGCCATTGGCATTACCAACCAGCGCGAAACAACGCTCGTTTGGAACAGAAAAACCGGACGACCTATTTACAACGCCATCGTTTGGCAAGACCGCCGAACTGCTGCCTTTTGCGATACATTGAAGCAGCATCACATTGAACTTATCCAAAACAAAACCGGCTTGGTGATAGATGCTTATTTTTCGGCAACTAAGATAAAATGGATACTCGACAACGTGGAAGGCGCACGTTTACAAGCCGAAAATGGCGAATTGGCTTTCGGAACGGTCGATTCTTGGCTTGTTTGGAAACTAACCGGAGGAAAAATTCACGTAACAGATGTAAGCAACGCAAGTAGAACTATGCTCTTTAATATCAATACATTGCAATGGGACGATGAATTGCTTCAACTCTTCGATATTCCCAAAGGCTTGTTGCCCGAAGTAAAATCGTCGAGCGAGGTTTATGGCTATACCGATACTTCTATTTTCACCAAACCCATAGCTATTGCAGGCATTGCAGGCGATCAACAAGCCTCACTTTTTGGTCAGATGTGTGTAAAAGAAGGAATGCTTAAAAATACTTACGGAACGGGCTGTTTTATGATGCTCAACACGGGCGAAAAACCCATTTTGTCGAAAAATAATTTACTCACTACCATAGCTTGGAAAATAGGCGAAACCGTAAATTATGCACTCGAAGGTAGCGTATTTATTGGTGGTGCAGCCATTCAATGGCTTAGAGATGGTTTGCAAATAATTTCGTCGGCAAAAGAAAGCGAGCAAATGGCTTTGCAGGTCGAAAATAATGGTGGAGTGTACTTTGTGCCAGCACTTACGGGGCTTGGCGCACCTCATTGGGATCAGTACGCACGTGGAGCCATTTTGGGAATCACACGCGCCACAACCGCTTCGCACATTGCACGTGCAGCCTTAGAATCCATTGCTTTCCAGTCGAACGATGTGCTAAATTCCATGCTTTTCGATGCAAGCCTTTCGGTTTCGGAACTTAGAGTTGACGGAGGAGCAGTTGCCAATGACTTTTTAATGCAATTTCAAGCCGACTTGCTCAACTTTCCGGTGGTTCGTCCCAAAATATTGGAAACAACCGCTTTGGGAGCAGCTTATTTGGCAGGTTTGGCAGTGAAATATTGGAAAAACATTGACGAAATAAGCACGCAATGGAGTGTGGATAAAAAATTTGACCCAATTATTGATAATGACCAAAGAATTGCGTACCTTTCGAATTGGAAAAAAGCAGTGAATCGCTCTTTGAATTGGGAAGAACATTGATTTTTTATTAGGCTTTAATTAGTATAAACAAAATATATAAATATAATATTATGGCACTCATTAAGATAGAAACTTATGTAATAATAGCAAATCCGGTAAACGAAACTTACAAAATGCGTTTGAATTTGGAGGCTGAAAAAACATACGAACTTAATTTTAAAAATATCGTAGAAATGAATACGCTGGTAGAAATTTTGAGAAACGAAAAAAATTGCTACCTTAGCGAGAAAACTCACGACGTTATTGTTGGAAAAGAACCTGTTGGGCAACATGACAGTTGGTAGTTTTCAAAAAAAAGTAATTATAATTAAAACAGAAAGAGCAAATGAAGAAATATATTTTTAGCTTTTGGCTTCTTGTTTTTTCAATGTCGTCTTTTGCACAAAGTGCAGAAGAAGAGTACATTATAAATCAAGGAAATACGTTTGAACCAGCAACTCCTATCAAATTGCAACGCTGGAGCAGCAATTTTAATTTAGGCACAGCTTTTACAGCTTGGAAAGGTGGTTCTATGTTTTCAACGTATGCAAACCCCAATCTTAATTACCGGTTTACTTCTAGGTTTTCGCTTACAGCTGGTTTTATTTTGAGCAATAATCAGCTTTTGTCGCAAAGCTACGATGCTGAAGGTAATAAGTTAAACAATTCGTTTATAAATAGTTATGTGTATTTGTCGGGAGCTTATCAAGTAACCGAAAAATTACAAATAGTGGGTTCTGTGCTTTATCGTAACAATGTTTTTTCGGGACAAATGAATCCGAATGCCTTTGATAATTTAGATTACTCGGTAGGAGCAAAGTACAAAGTAACAAAAAACATAGAAGTAGGCGTGCAGTTTACAAAACGCAATTATAGCCCGTTTGTACCTTATTTTGAGAATGTTAAAGAAGAGAATTAGTTTTTAGGATATAAGGAAAATGGTTTGTTGTTTTGTTTTTGCAATTATTTAAAATGCTTATATACAAATATATGTAGTTTTTTTTATTATAATTGCTTAAATCAGTTTTTATATGTTTTTATATTAAAAGAATGGAAAGAGTTTATTTTAGAGAATACAAAGGAAAAGAAATTTATTATGTGGATTATTCTAACTTGAAAAGCGAACAAAATTTTTTAACTGTATTAGATATTACTAATGCCTTTAGAAAGAAGCATATAGAAACGAAAGAACAAAAAACGCAATTGATGCTGATAAATTTGGAAAATAGTTTTATAATTGGTGAAGCTTTTGCCCGATTAAAAGAAGCTGGAAATGAAGCTAAGCCTTATCTTAAAAAACAAGCGGTTTTTGGTATATCAGGAACTAAACAGGTATTTTTGAATTTATACAATAAAATAATAGGCGGCGATATGCGTGCTTTTTCTACTGAAGAAGAGGCGTTTGAATGGCTAATTTTAGATTAATTTAACTTTCCGAAAGTTTTTCATTTTCGGAAAGTTTTTTGGTTTTTATTTTTGAAAATTGTGTTGTTATTTATTCAAATAATCTAAAAAAAGATTTAAGCCTTGGCGTTTTTTATCGTCGAAGAGAAATTTTATGTCGTTTTTTAGATAACTCGATAACTCTTCATCGTTCAAAAGGTGGTTTGAGTAATTTGCAATACTTTCGGTAATATGCTCAATACCAAACTTTAAGGCAGAGTTGAATTGCTCTACAAATGTAGCATCTAACTCTTTGTTTGCAACCCAGCACGCAAAAACAAACGGTAAATTAGTGAATTTTGTCCATTCGCCCGAAAGGTCATATACATATTTGTACTTGTTTTTGAGCGAAAAACATCTATCGCCAATTACAACTCCCGCCGTTGTGCCACTGATTTCGTCTTCGTAACCTGGGCGAGCGTGTTTGAAAACAGGGTTGATTTGCCAAAAATGCTTGGCTAAAACAATCAATAAATTAACCGATGTACGTGATTGATAATCAAGATAAACTCGCTCTATTTCATTGAGAGGAACCTCGCTAAGTAACAAAACTGTTTTTACATCTCCTTCGGCACCAATGCAATAGTCCGAAATAATTGTATATTTTTCGAGCAAAGGCAAAATTGCTATGGGAATTAAACCTATATCTACTTCATTATCAAGAAGTTTACGTGCACATTCCGAAGGAATATCTAACGAAACGCAGGTATTTCTGTCGATGAACTCTGAATTTTCGATGCCGTACAAAAAAGGAATTGTATTTTGGTATGAAACAGCCGATATTTTTATTTTTTTGAGCATTTGAATGAATTTTGTTTTCTAAAATTTTATAAATATTCTTAAAAAGTAAATTATTTATTGAATTTATTTGGCTATAAATTTGCTGTAAAATAGAAACTTATGCTAATTCAATTTTAAATATATTGAATTATCTATTTGAAAAATAATGCTTTAACTCATGAAGGAAAGACTCCAAATTTTAAATAGATTTGAAATTCAAAGTTAGAGAAAAGCTTTGGCTTTGCAAGAATAATTGCAGAAATGTTTCAACAAAAATAAAGTTTTGTATTTTTGCACCCAGATTTAGGAATCGTTGAAATTAGGAATTAACAATTAGTAATTTTGTCTGTTATATATAAGTAACAATTAAAAGTTATCTCACGCTGTCTAATAATTTGAAAATGAATATAATAAAAAGGTTTACCATCAGAGCTTATCATTTAATACTTAACGAAAGCAATGAAGTTTTATTGAGCGATGAGGTTCACAAAGGCGTGAATATGACCAAGTTTCCTGGCGGCGGTTTAGAATTTGGCGAAGGTATAATCGATTGCTTGAAGCGCGAAGCCGTAGAAGAATTTCGGCAAGAAATAGAGGTTTTAGAACATTTTTATACTACCGACTTTTTTCAGCGAGCCATGTTTTGGGACGATGTACAAGTCGTTAATGTATATTATTTTGCACGTTTTGTGCAGCCTATTGAGTTCAAAATATCTAAGGTAGCATTCGATTTTCCTGGAGCATTCGAGGATTTTCAGTCGTTTCGATTTGCTAAAATTGAAGAATTGACTCAAGACGATTTTCTTTTTCCTATTGAAAAAAAAGTAATTAATTTATTAAAGGCAAAATTTGCTTAAAATCGCATAATATTTTAACTATATTTTTGATAAATGACATATTTTAGTGTAGTAATTCCTGTATATAATCGCTCCGATGAAGTAGATGAATTGTTGGAAAGTTTAACCCATCAAACCTATAAAAATTTTGAGGTTATTATAGTGGAAGACGGCTCGCAAATTCCATGCCGAAAAGTGGTGAATAATTATATTGAAAAGCTTACTATTCAATATCTTACAAAAGAAAATACAGGACCAGGACTTAGCCGAAATTATGGTGCTAACTATGCAAAAGGCAATTACATCGTTTTTTTCGATTCCGATTGTATTATTCCCGAAAAGTACTTCGAAATAGTAAAAAATACACTCGAAAGTGAAAAAATTGATGCTTATGGTGGACCAGATATGGCACATAGCAGTTTTACCAATATTCAAAAAGCCATTTCGTATTCAATGACTTCTACACTCACCACAGGCGGCATTCGTGGCGGAAAAGAACGCATGGACAAGTTTCACCCGCGCAGCTTCAATATGGGTTTTTCAAAGGACGTTTTTGCTGTTACAAAAGGTTTTTCCGAAATGCGTTTTGGCGAAGATGTGGACATGAGTTTGCGTATTATTCAAGCTGATTTTACCACCAAATTAATTAGTCAAGCAGCTGTTTATCATAAACGTAGAACAAATTTCAAGCAATTTTTTAAGCAAGTTTATAACTCTGGAATTGCTCGCATCAATTTATACAAGCGACACCCAAAGTCGCTGAAATTAGTACATTTTTTACCAGCCGTTTTTTTTGAAGGTAGTATTTTTCTTGTCTTGCTTTCGTTGCTATCTTTTTGGTTTTTAGCGCCTTTGTTAGTTATCGCTTTGGCATTTTTTGTAGATTCGTTGGCAAAAACCAAAAATCTCTCGATTGCTTTTTTATCGGTAATAGCTTCATTTATACAACTTTGGGCTTATGGTTCAGGCTTTATGGTGGCATTTTTCAAACGAATTGTTCTCAACAAAGGCGAATTTAAAGCATTTGCGACCAACTTTTATCGCTAATTTTATAACAAAAACACAATAATTTAACCTTAAAATGAATATGAGATTAACTATTTTTTTAGCATTAAGCCTAATGTTGAGTTTTTTTTCTTGCCAAAATGTTGATTCTGATAAGAATTCATTAAACCAAAATACGGTATCAAAAACGCAAACACTGGAGTTGGAATTAAATAAAGATGGTGTAAAACAGTTTGAAATAGAAGGAGATGTGCGCTTCGATTTAAGCGGAATAGTGCAAGTAGGAGAGAAGGTTTTTGTGGTAGCCGACAAAGTTTGGAACAAGTCAATTTATCAAATTGATACACTCAAAAATAAAATAAAAATAGTGGACGAACGTAAAATCTGTGTTTACGAAGATATTGATTTTGAGGGAATTGAAGCATCTCATAACGGCTTTTTTATTATCAATGAGCGGCTTAGCCAAGTGTATAGCATCGATTTCGACAATTGTTTTATCAAAATATTGCCCATTGATTGGAGCAAACTAAAGCTCGATATTTCGGAATGGAACAACAAAGGTTTGGAAGGAGTTGCATTTGACCCAGAGCATGAAATTTTGTATTTGCTCAAAGAACGCGAACCCCGAAATATTTATGCTTTCAATCTGAAAACCAATGAATTGTACGAACCATTTACTAAACTATTTAATACCCAAACCGATGATTTTACCGACGCTAAAATAGAAGACGGAAAGTTGTATTTATTAGAAAGAAATGAAAGCCAAATATTCAGAATAGACTTAAAAACCAATGCTTTAGATTCTGTTTCGTTTAAAAATATTTTTAATCCAAACAAGCAGAGACTTTACGAAACCGAAAATCCCGAGTACGGAACTGCCGAATCGCTTTTACTTACCAAAAACGAAATTTGGGTAGGAATAGATAATAACGGAGAAAAAACATCAATATACGGACAAAAATTGGGTTTAGATAAAACAAATAGACCCGTTTTAGTTGTTTTTAAAAGACCTGAAAACTTTTAAAAAATTATACCGCTAAATTGTTTTCATGCTTAGTTGTTTTTTCTGAAAATAAAAGCGAAATAAGCAAGAAAACAATATATAGTATAACCCACAAGGTAAGAAAAAGCAAAACTATGAAAATAAAAGTGGGTAAGCCCGTTATTAAATGCAAAATATCGGAGGTACTACCAATAAATTCAAAAACATTATAAGTTATTGTCTCCCATGTTTTTACGTCATCTTTCCAAATCGAAACGGGGTGATTGATAGAGAAATAAAGGCTTACCATAGCAAATAAAGAAGTGATTGCTAAAGTGGAATAAAGAATTTTTTTTCTCATTTGAGCGTTTTACTTTTATAGTTTTAAAATAATTTGTTTTTTTTCTTTGAGTTCTGCTATAAATTACTTTTTCTTTGCTCTTTTTTTGCAGGCTAAAATCTTCGTTTACAATTAAGTAATCTCTGTTTTTAATTTTATCTGCCTCTAAAAAGTTAGCTATGTTTTGTTATATTGATTTACCTCGAAAAAGAAATTTCAATTCCGCAATTTACAAATAATTAGTTTATTTTTAATGCCCAAATGCACACATACCTATTTATTTAAAGGGCAACTAAAAAAAATATAAAATTGTATTGTATTAAAAATCAATTATTTATTTTTTGAAAAATTCTTTTTCTTATGAGAAAATTTTTTATATTTCCCTCCATTATTTTTTTTCGGGCTGTATTCCGGTGCTTTTCCTAAAAATGGAGGTAAAGGTATTTTAAATATATCTGTTTCTATTAATTTCTCTATTTTGCCAAAATTTTGCTGGTCTTTTTCGTTTATTAAGCTTATTGCCAAACCTTCCGATTTTGCCCTTGCCGTGCGCCCAATTCGGTGCACATAATCTTCGGCATCTGCCGGAATATCATAATTTATGACCAAGTCAATATTCTCAATATCAATGCCTCGCGACAAAATGTCGGTAGCTATCAGTATTTGAAACGAGTGATTTTTAAATTCCCTTAGTACCTCTATTCGTTCATTTTGTTCTAAATCTGAATGTATATCTTTTGCCAAAAAACCCTTGCGTGTAAGGTCGCTGTAAAGCGATTTGCAATTTTTTTTGGTTGAAGTAAATACGAGTATATTTTTCAAATCTTCTTTGTCTTTGAGCAAATATGCAATCAAATCATTTTTTTGGTCGTCGTAAAGCACATAAGCCGCTTGTATTACGCCTTCGGCTGGTTTTGACCCCGAAAAACTAATACGCTCAGGATTTACTAATATTTCGCTTGCCAATTTGTTTATTTTTTCGGGCATGGTAGCCGAAAAAAGCAAACTTTGACGCTCTTTGGGAGTGTAAGTCAAAATCTTTTTAATGTCGTCGTAAAAACCCATGTCCAGCATTTTATCGGCTTCATCGAGCACTAAGTGCTTCAATTGCGACAAGTCTAAGTAATTGAATGCCAAGTGTGAAAGCAAGCGTCCTGGGGTTGCCACAATAATATCAGCTCCTTGCGTGAACGCATTTTTTTGCGAATCCCATGCAGCACCATCGCCACCACCGTACACTGCAATCGACGAAATATCAACAAAATAAGCCAAGCCTTCTATCTGCCGGTCTATTTGCATTACTAGTTCGCGAGTTGGTGCAAGTATAAGAGTACTAACATATTGATAGTCTTTTCTAATTATTTGATCTATAATAGGTAGCACAAAAGCAGCAGTTTTTCCGGTTCCGGTTTGAGCAATTCCTATCAAATCTTTTCCAGATTGAATAATTGGAATTGTTTCTTCTTGAATAGGCGTAGGAGTTTGAAAACCAATTGCTTCAATTCCATCAAGAACTGAAGACTTAAAATTAAAATCTTTGAATTTCATTTTATCAAATAAAAGGATAATAAGCGATGTAATTCATACGGAAAGTAAAAGTAATTTTTTTTTGTAGAATAAACAAGCAAAATTTCTTATCTGTTTTTGTTTCAAACTGCCCTGCGAGAGTTTAAAATACAAAGACAAGTAAGAATTTTGCCGTTTTCAAAAAAAGAAAATTAACCTAAATATGTTTTTAATAAGTTACTACGCGAAGTATGGCGTAAGCGTCTGATTGCTTTTTCTTTAATCTGTCTAACTCTTTCGCGAGTTAATCCAAATTGGTCGCCAATTTCTTCGAGCGACATTTCGGGCGCGCCAATTCCAAAAGCAAGGCGCAAAATAGTACGCTCTCTTTCGGTTAGGGTAGCAAACGCACGGTCTATCTCACGCGAAAGTGATTCGTTCATCAATTTTCCGTCAGCAATGGGAGAGTCATCGTTTTCGATTACATCGAGTAAGCTATTGTCTTCGCCTGCTACAAAAGGAGCATCAACCGATAAGTGTCTTCCTGACACTTTCATTGTATCAAGTATTTTATTTTCAGGAAGTTCTAAAATTTTAGCAATTTCTTCAGGCGTAGGTTTGCGTTCATTTTCTTGTTCAAATTTCGATACCGCTTTCTTGTATTTACTCAACGAACTTACTTGATTTAAGGGCAGGCGAACAATACGCGACTGCTCATTGATTGCTTGCATAATGGATTGTCGTATCCACCAAACAGCATACGAAATGAATTTAAAACCCCGTGTTTCGTCAAATTTTTCTGCTGCTTTTATGAGCCCTAAGTTGCCTTCGTTAATTAAATCGGGTAAACTAAGTCCTTGATTTTGATACTGTTTGGCAACCGACACTACAAATCGCAAGTTGGCACGAGTTAATTTTTCGATGGCTATGCGGTCTCCTTTTCTAATGCGCTGTGCCAATTCTACTTCTTCTTCTACTGATATTAATTCGTATTTCCCAATTTCTTGAAGATACTTATCCAATGACGCACTTTCTCTGTTGGTTATGGATTTAGTAATCTTTAATTGTCTCATAAGTTATAGCTTTTTATTTGAAAACAAATGTAATTTTTTGTTGTTATGTGGCAATGTGCATTTCAAATTTATTCGGTTGAATATCAATTGAGTAAATTATAACTGCTTTTCTTTTAATAGCTCAATTAATGACTTCTTTTGAACTTGAAAATTCATGCAAAATTAACCATTATATTTTAACTTCTCATTTCTTTTAATTTTTTTTAACAAAAATACTTGCTGTTTCATTATTTTTTAATATTGAAAAAGAGGCTTAGATGTTTTTTCGTTGGTTTTGATTTAAACTTAAAATAGAATCTAATTTAATTCTAAAAACTCAAATTGTTTAAAATTTAATGCTTTATAAGCACATGCGTTATGAAAAAGATACTTAAAATTCATCTTTTCTGGTTTTGCTTAATAATATAACAACTTAACAATTTGTTATAAAAAATAGAGTAATTTTATTTTTTTTTGAGAATCTAGCTACTTTTAAGTTATGCTATAAAAAAATAATTGTATGCTTTTAAATACATTTTGCTAATTTAATCAAATAGTTTGAATTTTCCAAAATTTTTTGAAAAAATACTAAAATATTTTTCTCTGTAATATTGCGTTATACATAGTTTAATACAAAAAAGTTACACTTTTTTTTAATAAAACAAAAAAAATATTATATTTTTTGTAAATACTGCCGGAAAGAAGACCCCTGAGTTAAGGCATTTTGATATTTTAAAACCGGAGTTTAAATCCGTAATTTAGTATTTTAAAAGTTCAAAATAACATAAAATATGCATTTTCTTTTAGCGACTAATTATAGAAGAATATTGGAGAAAAAAGCCATTTTATTCGATTAAAATAGTAAGTGCGAAACCAAAACCGATAAATTTTTCGATATTTTTGCCCCACACATCTATTGGAGTATTTAAAACGACAATAAAATTTTCGGCATGCTCTATTGTTATTCCTGCATTTAGGCTTAGTAACTGCACGTCATTTTGCGCATTTTCATACTTTGATGCGTAATAATTAGTACCAAAAGCAAACTGAATCCCTTCTTTTGCATAAAATCCAATATCGGAGTTTAGAAAAAGGTCGTTTTTATGCCCAGTTTCGAGTTTTTTTGTATGTTTTTGAAATTGAGCATCAAAATCGATGCTTGTTTTGTCATTTAAAGCTAAGCTTGAAACAATTCCAGTAACTATTTGCGAAGTATTGTCCTCAAATTTTCGCTTTTTGTCGTAAAATTGATTACCAAGCGGCAAATTAAATCCCCCCAAAACGGCAAAACTTAATTTTCCCGAATAAGGAAATTGATATTTAATTCCGTAGTTTATAGTACTCATATCTACCGGAATAGCTGCGCCAATTTCCAAATTTTCGGCTACTCCATAGCTAAAGCGAAAACTTGCTCCCGAAGCCACCAACGTACTATCTTGATTTATAATCTGCTTATTGGAGTTGCTATCCCAATATTTTTTCGCAAAAGCAAAAGATAAAGACGGTTCGAACTCTATTTTCTTGGCGGGAACTGTTTGCGTACAAATGGTTGCTAACTTTGACGCTGAAATTCCACCTACTTGTGCATTTACTTGCAATGTGCTAAAAATTAGCACAATAATAAAAAAATTTCTCATTTTAATTTTTTTCAGAATTTTTAAAACACGTTTTAAAATTTTGTGCAAAGAAAGAGTGAAAAAAAAGGCAAAACAATACCTAAACTATGGTATTTTTAATGAAATATGGGAAAACTATTTTTGTATTACACAAAATAGCTATTCATTTTCAAAGAATTAACTATATTTTTTTGTTTGAAAACTTCTAAAAATTCTTTTATGAAAACAATTTTTAGAAGTTTGATAAAAATTGAAACACAAATACCTGTTTTTTTTTACAGAATACTGAAAAATTACTGGTGTTGTGGTCTAAGCAAATCGTTGATGGTTTTTACTGGATTAAATGTTTCGATAGGAACTTCTAAGAAAATAGTTATCCAATCAGACATTGCTCCATTCCAAAGTCCTGGAAGTTCCTGAGCTTTAAGAGTTTTGCCGTCTTGCGATTTTTCTGAAATAAAACCAGTTTCCATATCTCTAAAATCGGGCAAATTGAATTTTTCGCCTTTATAATTTTTAACACCACATACTAAATCTACTGGATTAAAGTGAGTTGCATTATTTACAATTTCCATTTTTTCGGTATTTTTGGCTTCAATTTGCGAACTTTCTACTATTTGAAGCGAAACACTTTGGTTTGGATTGGTTGCCCAAAACGGACCACCACCTGGTTCGCCTTCATTTTTAACCATTCCGCATACTCTAATAGGTCTGTTTAAGCGCTTTAGGAGCATCGAAATTTGTTCGGCTCTATTTTCAGGAACAAACGTTTCGGCAGCCAAAATGCAAAGCTCTTTTTCGGTAAATTCAAAAATTTCGTCTATCATTTCATCGGAAATATCATATGCCTCTTTTTCCATGATTCTCAGATAGTTGAACACTTTTTGCTGATAAACATACAACACACCAGCAAGAGCTTTTTTGTATTCAATAGTAGTGGTTTTCATCCTATCAGGCACCACATTATCAATGTTTTTGATGAAAATAAGGTCGGCATTTATTTCGTTCAAATTCTCGATAAGTGCACCGTGTCCGGCAGGTCTAAATAAAATAGAGCCATCATCTTTTCTGAAGGGCTCATTTTTCAAATCCACAGCCAAAGTGTCGGTCGATGGCTTTTGCTCGCTCATTTCTACGCGAAATTTTACCCCGTATTTTTGTTCGTAGCTTTCTATTTTTGTGTCTATCAATTTAGAAAACAATACTTTATGTTCTGGCGAAACAGTGAAATGTAGGTGAACAACATTGTCCTTGTCGTTTGCATACAATGCGCCTTCTACCCAATGCTCTTCCATTGAAGTACGCGAATCTTCAGGATAATTGTGAAATTTGAGCAAACCTTTGGGCAAATTTCCATAATTTAGCCCTTCTTCGCTTAGCAAAAGGTCAATGATAGCAGCAATAGAGGTTTTTTCAATATCCACTTGTTTTTCTGCTAAAATTTGAATAAAATCATTGTAAAAAGCAAAATAACTTAAATTTTTGAAAAAATCGTAAATAAAGTTAAATCCTTTATTTTTAAGCATTTGGCTATTTTGAATCGATTGATTTTCTTCGTTGTTCACAAATTCAAACAAGTTTTTGAACATACGGCTTGCTGCTCCCGAAGCTGGCACAAACTTAGCTACTTGAATATTTTTTAATGCTTTTTCGTATTCGCCAATGTATTCGAGCTTTTGCTGCTCGGTTAGCCTCAAAATTCCATCGCCTACTGTTGCCGCTTTTATAATATCCATGAACGGAAACCCTGTTTTGAAATTTTGAATTTGTTCCTCTATTTGTTCTACACTAATATTCTTTGTGCCAAATAGTTGTAAGTCTTTATCTGTAAATTTCATATTCTATTTAATTATATTATCAATCTTTTTATTGGAGTATCGTAACTTATTTTTTTTGAAATTTTAATTGTCTGAAAATCAAAATTATATAAAGTATGCTTTTATTATTGAAAATTAGGATTCTTTTTTTATATCTTTCATCATTTTAAACGACATAAATCCTAAGCCAAATACCACAAAACTAAGTGCAATCCAAACATAAATAGAGGTAAAAATGCTTTCCTTTTTTGTTGTTTCTGTTTGTGAAATAGCTTGAATTGTATCAATTTTTATAAGTGGTAGATTTTTGTCAATACTATCGGCAAAAAATTTCAAATCATAATTTGGTTTTTTTGCCTCATTATTTGAAAATTTGATAGTGTATTTTTCGTCTTTTTTAAGCTCTGCTGTTAAGTATTTGGTTAATTGTCTTGCTTTTATGCTTTTAATTTTGAGAGCTTCGTTATCATTGTTTTTAATTACTAACTTAATTTTTTCGGCTTTTAAATTTTCCGAAAAAATAGTTGCTTTTGAGTATGAGTTGATTTCAAAATTCTCGATTAACTGCCATTGCTTTATTACTTTTTGTTTTTTAGTTAATACCTGTGTTTCATAAAAAAGCTCGGCATTTCGCAAATAGTAAGTTGGACCATCAAACACAAATTCGAACTTATCGATATATTGGCTTTCTGAGAAAGAAAAATTAATTGTAGTTTCTTGTTTGTCAGTATCTTCTAATTGTTCAAAACTTTTTATTTCAAGTTCGGAATACAAGCCGTTTTCTGTTTTGTAATCATAATATCCTACTGTTAAGATGTTTATCGGTTTGTCGAAATAATCGCTTACCAAAAGCTCCAAATATTCATAATCGGTGCTAGGAAAATGTAATACTTTAATTTCAGAAGTGCCATCAGGATTGGGATTTGAATTATATATATAGTTGTCATTCAACACGTAATATGTTTTATTATCGTCGCTACCATTGAGTTTGAGCCACTTTTTTACTTCTGCATTTTTTATTATCACCGAAATGTTATCAATCATCTTTTTTTCTGGATTGTGAATAACTATCCTGGTATAATTTTGTGCCGAAACATGCTTTTTTTCTATAATTTTGTACTCTTTGAAAAAGACAGAGTGATTTAATACCTTTTCCGATTGTAAAATATACGGAATTTCTTTGTTTTGAGAGTCATAAATACGCAAGTCGTGAAAATTTTGGCTTAATTTTGAATTTATTTCAGGCGAAAGCCAAATATTTACAAAGCCGTTCGAATAAGTATTTGTAAACGTTGCAATTCTATTAAAATCTTGACAATAAGAATGTAATGAATAGAAGATACTTAAAATAATAAAAAGAAATGATTTAGTTTTCATGTTTTTACTGCTATTTCTATTGAATATATCTGAAATTACTTTCTTAAATTATTATAAAATAATAGTATAAAATAGATAAAAATAAACAATAACCTAGTTATTCATTATATAAATATACTATTTTGTTCAATTTTGCTTTAATTTTGCTCAAAAGACTTCTACAAATTTAGCTTTTTTCTTCTAATTTTCAAAAATATATTTACATTTGTGAAATAAAAATTTGAAATAAATCTAAATTTTTATTTTCAACATCACAAAATATATTCAAATATAACAAAATGAGTAAATTAGTAAGAGTTTATTTAGCAATATTTATTTCAACCCTATTTTGGGGTTTTTCATTTATTTGGACAAAAATTGTTTTATCCTATTTAGGTCCAATAACTACTATTCTGTTTCGATTAATAATTTCCACTTTTTTATTATATCTTGTCAGCTCATTTTTGAAAAAAATACAAAAGATAACTCCTTCCGATTGGAAAACTATTTTTTTACTTGCGCTTTTTCAACCCTTTTTATATTTTATAGGCGAAAATATTGGGTTAACTTACACATCTTCAACAGTTGCAGCTGTAATTATTGCTACTATTCCGCTTTTCAGTCCCATTGCCAGCTATCTTTTTTTGAAAGAACGCATTAGCTTAATGAATCTTTTGGGTATTTTAATTTCTATTGTAGGTGTTTTTTTGGTAATCATAAAACCAGATTTAAGTTTTTCGGTTTCTCCTATCGGAATTGTGTTGCTTTTACTTGCTGTTTTTTCTGCTATTGCTTATTCAATAGTACTTGTTCGTTTAGCCGGAAAATATAATGTTTATACGCTCGTAACTTACCAAAATGCAATTGGCGTTTTGTTTTTTATTCCTATTTTTTTCACCTTTGAATATCATAATTTTTTATCAGTAACATTTTCGTGGGATTATGTAGTGCCTTTATTAGAATTAGCTGTTTTTGCATCTTCGCTAGCGTTTTTATTTTTTACCTATGGTATTCAAAATCTGGGAGTTGTAAGAGCAAATACCTTAGCAAACATCATTCCGGTTTTTACTGCTGTTTTTGCTTATTTCTTTATTGGTGAGAGACTTAACTTTTTTAATTCGCTAGGAATTGCTGTTGTTATTTTCGGTTTATTCTTATCGCAATTGAAAACGTCTAATTTTCAATTTCTGAAACGCAAAGTTTTTAATGAAATAGAAGAAGTTGCTGACGAAATAAATTCTGTTCGCTAAATTTCAATTTAACGAATGCAAGAGACAAAATATTAGAGAGTTATCTATATTTTTTGTAGGAAAATAAATCTTATAACTTTGACGTTAATCCAATATTATTTATTTTTTTTGGGAGCCTGTTATGAAAAAAATAATCTCATTCTTTTTTTTTCTTTTTTTACTTGAAAATATAATAGCTCAAACTATTATTGGCGGTATTTTATCTCAAAATACAATATTCACAAAAACGAACTCGCCTTATTTGATTACTAGCAATTTAACAATTCCGCAAGCTTTTTTTTTAGAAATTGAACCTGGCTGCGAAATTAATTTGCTCGAAAACGTGGAAATAATTGTAAATGGAACATTTAAAGCTATTGGAAACCAGACTGATACAATATATTTTAAATCTTCAAATAAAAATACACTTTGGAGCGGTATTACGGCAACAATGTGTTCCATTGAATTTGAATATGTAAAACTAACGGATTCAAAGAAGATTATTAATCAAAATTATGGAAATTTAAAATTGATAAATTCCTTATTTTCAAATATTAATGGATTTGATGGAATCGCACTTCACTCGGTGAAAAAAGCGTTTATAGATAAATGCAAATTAGTGGGAATCAAAAATTCAGGAAAAATTGATGCCATTGATTGTGATGCAGCTGATAGCATAACTGTAACTAATTGCCAAATAGAGAATTGGGGAGATGATGCCATAGATATAGGAATGCAAACAAGCCATGCCTACATTGCTTATAATTTTGTAAAAGGCTGTGATTATGGACTCTCGGTTGGCGAAAATTCAAAAGCTTTTGCCGAACGAAATATTTTCATTAAAAACCATGGCGGATTTCAATCTCATTATGGTGCTACCTTGATAGCCGACCATAACACGCTATATAACAATACATTTGGTGTACAGTGCTTCCACGGAGGCGATGCCAATTCTGGAGGAAATGTACATGTTAAAAATACCATTTTTTCAAATAGAAACAAGAACGATTATCAAATTCAAACTTCTTCATTATTAACTATTTCGTACTGCCTTTCCGACAAGGAAAATTTACTTGGTAACAATAATATTTTGGCAAATCCAAACTTTATTGATACCACTGCTCAAAATTTTAGTTTGAATGCACATTCGCCTTGCATTGATGCAGGTGATTTTACATCTGCCAAAGATAGCGATGGAAGCATTACTGATATTGGTGCAATTACCTATAAATCAGATATTAATACCATTATTCATGGAAAAAAAATAGAAGAATATATTCTTTTTCCAAGCCCAAACTTTGGCAATTTTTCTCTTTTTAGCTTGAATGGAAAAAAAATAGAAAAAGTACAGATTTTCAATGAAAAAGGCATTGTCTTTTTTTCAAGCACTACTCCTAAAATTAGCTTTGAATTTACTAATTTTGCACGGGGAGTTTATTTTTGTAAAATTAAAATTAACAAACAAATTTTTACCGAAAAAATTGTTGTTTTTTAATATTTAAACTTGGTAATTTGAAATTAAATAAATTCTCAAGCTCAGACTATTTATTTTTTTTTCTATATTTTATTTAAACTGCACATTATCAATTTTTTTTAATGTAGGACTACTTTTAGATTTTTTTTTAAGTAAGCATATATTTATTTTGTATAAAGCATAGAAATGCGAATTTATTTATTGAATGTTTTTATCATTTAGAAAATTCGTTTTATTTTTGTGAATAAAACTTTATGTTATTGATATGAAAAAAAGTTATTTGGTACTATTTTTTTTGTTTTTATTAAAAACAAATTCCTTTGCACAATTGCCAACCGTAGGAGATTGTATGGGCGCAATACCAATATGCTCAACCTTTTACGACGAGCCAGACCCTTATATTTGGACAGGAACCGGAAATTATCCCAACGAAATTTACAGAGCAAAGCCTTGCATGATGAACGAACTAAATGGAATGTGGTACACATTTACTTCCTTAAGTTCTGGTTTGTTGCGTTTTACAATTACACCTCACGACAGTTTGACCGATTACGATTGGAATGTATTTGATGTTACCTATGGCTCATGTAATGATTTGGCTAACAGGTCAGAACAGTTTCTTATCAGCTCAAATACTTATGGAGCCACCAACACAACTTTGCAACAAGCCTTGACTGGAGCAAATTCTAAAATTAGCAAAGGCTCAGGCAATTGCAACGGACCTGGCGTTAGCAACGGACCAGCATGGAATGATGATATTCCAGTTTTTAAAGACCATATTTACATAATTTATATTTCAAATTGGAGTGGTTCTAAATATGGATATTCCATTGATTTTAAAGAATCTACAGCCGATATTTGGGACAGAAGACCACCAACATTCAACGCTTTGCTTGATGATGCTATTTGCGGGCAAAATACCTTAAAAGTTCTTTTTAGCGAAAATATATTATGCGATAAAGTTGCTGCAAATTTTTTCAAAATTAGTGATTCTTTTACTGAATATTTGGTTGATTCGGTAACAAATGTTACGTGCAAAAACGGCGGAACATATTCGCGCGATTATACTTTGCATTTTAAAGAACCGCTTGCACCAGGCAACTACACAATTACTTACAATGATACGCTTTGCGATATTTGTGGAAACAAAACGTTTACCGATAGCTTGAAATTTGAAATAGATAGCTTGAAAATTGAAAATATTGATATTCAAAATATTACATGTAATTCTTTTTCAGATGGAAGTATCTCTATTACAACCAATACACCTAAAAATTCTACCTTTTATTCGATTAATTCTGTTGATTATGAAATAAATAAAAATAAATTTACTAATTTGACTGCACAAAATTACCAAGTCTCAATTAAAAATAAATTTGGTTGTATTTCCGATACCTTCAATTTTCAACTAACACAGCCCGATTCGATAAAAATAACAGTTGCAAAAACTGATATTTTTCCATGCTTTAATGACAACAATGGAAGTGTTGAAATTTCGGTAACAGGCGGCACTTCACCTTTTAAATTTGCTTTTGGGAGTGAAACTAATTTCTCAGACAATTTTATTTTTTCGAATCTTTCGGCTAAAACCTATAAAATTATAGCTAAAGATAAAAATAATTGTCTTAATAATCAATTTGTTACCATTGCACAGCCAGAAGAAGTAGTAGTTAGTTTAATTAAAATTGAGCAAGTTGCTTGTTTTGGCGATAGTACTGGCTCTATTCAAATACAAGTAAAACCCGAAAATGCGACTATAAACTGGTCAAATGGTGAGTCTAACTTATTGATAGATAGTTTAAAATCAGGCAATTATTTAGTGGAAGTTTTTGATGCTAATGGTTGCAAAAAAAATGCTTCATTTTTATTAACTCAGCCTTCCGTTTTGAGTTTAGAGAAAACATCGAAAAATGTACTTTGCTATGGCGAAGCTACTGGATTTGCAAGTGTTTTGGCAAAAGGTGGTACTCCTCAATATTCGTATAAATGGAGTAATGGTAGCACAAGTTATAAGGTAGAAAATTTAATGTCGGGAAAATATAAAATAACCGTAGCCGATGCTAATAATTGTTCATTGTCAGATAGTTTGGTTATCGAACAAGCACCAAAGCTGTTATTGGGTTTAGTTGCTACTTCTGCAAGCAGCAATATAGTAAACGATGGTGTTATTTATGTTGATATTCAAGGAGGTACACCAAGTTATTTGATTGAAATTCTTGCGCAAAACATTCCTCCACCTTACAATTTGAATGCTCTTTTTAGCGATTTTTATACAATAACAGTTACCGACCAAAATAATTGTCAAATATCTGATACTATTACACTTACAGCTTACATTAATAATTCTATCATCGAAGTTCCCAATGTTTTTACTCCCAATTCAGATGGTGCAAACGATTTTTTTGGAGCAAAAGCTTATGGTTTGAAAAGTTTTTCGTGCATTATCGTAAATCGTTGGGGGAGAAAGGTTTATCAATGGAACAATCCGTATGAAACATGGGACGGCACTATCAACTCAAACGAAGCTAGCGATGGTGTATATTTTTATATAATAAATGCAGTAGGAATGGATAATAAAAACTATAATTTAAAAGGCAGTTTTTACCTTTTTAGATAAATTGCTCTATTGATAGTTTGATAGCATAAAAAAATGGTGATTTTTTGAAAAAGTTCGCTAAAATAGTAAATTTTCCAATTTTTCGATATAAAATAACAATTGAACAATTTAACAATATAACAATTTGTTATTAGAATTTGGGGAAATTTGCGTAATTTTACTTTCCTTAGAATTTCGGTCACTATCAAGTTACGCTATCAATAGTTTAATGCCATTACGTTCATAAAAGTGTTCCCTTCGGCGTAATAGCTTTTGTGTGTATCAAAATCCCATTTCCATTTATTGGCAATTTCTTTGTCCGAAAATTTTACTTTTAGCAAAAAAGTTTCTCTTATTAATTGCTTTGGGTCGTTGTCTTTGTAAACTGTTTCTTTATAATCTGTTATAATGCACGATTTTTGTTTTGGTAGAAAAGAAAGATGCGCTTTTTGAATTTTTTCTTTAAATTCGCCTAAAGAAATAGGGCAAAAAGTAGTGTGCTTTTTTAAGTAAGCAAGTGCAAAATAATCGAGCTGACTAAGTAAATTTACAGAGGCTACAAAATCGGGTTTTACATTGGCGGGCAAGCCAAAATTAGTATTAATAAGTTCAATTTCATCTAATTGCTGTCTATTGTTGGTGTTATATTTAGCCACCAAATCAAAAACACCTTCGAGTGCGCCGCCTGTTATGTCGTGTTCTATCAATTCCACATTGTGAATTTTTGAAATTTTATGTTTAACTTGCTTAGAATGAACAATATCTACAAGGTAAACCTTTTGAAAAATAGACGATAGTTCTTGTAGCGGAATATCGAGCAACCAACCCGAACCCAAAATAACTGCTATGTTTTTATCCTTATTTTCAGTGGCTTGCAAGATAAATTTTTTAGTATTTTGCAAATGATTTTCCCAGTTTTCTTTTTCGCGCAAATAGCGATTTAATATGCCTTCGCTATCAGAGAAAAAACCTAATTTCTTTTTTACTAACGTTTGCTTTTCAGGCTCAAAAGCTTGAAGAAACTTTTTTAAAATATTTGCCATAAAATTAAAATTGTGATGATGGAATATTAAGTAGTGAACCAAAATTAATTGTATATTTTGTTTTGCTAAGTGCTTAAAAATAAGCAAATAGCAAAAGGTTTGCTCAAAAATAAAATAGCACGGGTGCTTAATTTCAATAATTAGCAAAATTATGTAATTTTTTAGTCATTTAACAATTTTTTATTAGAATTTTTGCGGTTATTTATTCCTACAAATAAATTATTGATATATTTGCAAAAAATAAACCACTAAAATTTTATTGAAAATGAAAAAAAGTTGGGCAATAAAAAATATGCTTTATCCCTTGCCGGCAGTGATGGTAAGTTGTGGAGCAAATGAGCAAGAGCACAATATTATAACAGTTTCGTGGACTGGAATAGTTTGTTCTGTGCCTTTAATGTGCTATATTTCAGTGAGGAAAGAACGACATTCGCATGCGATAATCAAAAAAAACGGTGAGTTTGTAATTAATTTGACAAACCAAGATTTGACGTTTGCAATGGATTGGTGCGGAGTGAAATCGGGAAAAAATGTGGACAAATTCAAAGAAATGGGGCTTTGCAAAGAAATAGCACAACAGGTACAAGCTCCTTTGATAGCCGAAGCTCCAGTAAATATTGAATGCAAAGTAGTTGAAATTAAAGAACTTGGCTCGCACGATATGTTTTTGGCTGAAATTGTGGCAATAAATGTAGATGATAAATATATTGATAATGAAACAAATAGCTTCGATTTATCCAAAGCTCACTTAATTCATTATTCAGGTGGTTCTTACTTTTCGCAAGGTGAGTTTTTGGGCAAATTTGGTTTCACTTCCAATCAATAAATCATTGATAATTAATATATTTACTTAAAAAAAGTAAAAAAAGAGTTAAAAAGTAGTGAGATAGGAAATTATTTATTTTCTTTGCAGAACTTTTTATGCTTGCCAAGGAATAGTAAAGCTTGTGTATTGCATTCGGAAGTTGCTTATTTTCAATTTATTCAAAATATTTTAAGGCTATAAAAATTAAATTATTTAGAAACGTTGAAAATAGAAATAAAAGCCAATTTGAGCGAATAGTACAACTTCAATTTTCTTAAAAATCACAAATTTCAATGTCAGAAACAAAATATATTTTTGTAACCGGTGGCGTAACTTCATCGCTTGGGAAAGGAATAATTTCTGCTTCACTTGCTAAGTTGTTGCAAGCCAGAGGTTATAATGTAACTATCCAAAAATTAGACCCTTACATAAATATCGACCCGGGTACGCTCAATCCTTACGAACATGGCGAATGTTATGTAACCGAAGATGGCGCCGAAACGGATTTAGATTTGGGACATTACGAACGTTTTTTGAACAAGCCTACTTCGCAGGCAAACAACGTAACCACCGGAAGAGTCTATCAATCAGTAATTAACAAAGAGCGCAAAGGCGATTATTTGGGAAAAACTGTTCAGGTTATTCCACACATAACCGACGAAATAAAACGCCGTATTAAGTTTTTAGGCTCAAAATTTAATTACGATATGGTCATTACCGAAATAGGTGGAACGGTTGGCGACATTGAGTCATTGCCTTATATTGAGGCTGTTAGACAATTACGTTGGCAACTTGGACATCAAAACAGTGTTGTGATTCATTTAACGTTAGTTCCTTACCTTTCTGCATCGGGCGAGTTGAAGACAAAACCAACTCAACATTCTGTAAAACAATTGCTTGAAAATGGAGTTCAGCCCGATATTTTGGTTTTACGTACTGAAAAAGAACTAGGGCATGAAATCAGACGCAAGGTAGGTCAGTTTTGTAATGTGAGCATAGATTCTGTTATTCAATCGATTGACGTTTCAACTATTTACGAAGTGCCACTTAAAATGCTAGAAGAAAAACTAGATTTAGTTGTGCTTCGAAAATTAAATTTAGAGGTAAAAGAGGAAGCCAATTTGGAACCTTGGAAAGATTTTTTGAATAAAGTAAAAAATTATCAAAAAAGCATACGAATTGGTCTTGTTGGAAAATATACAGAGTTGCCTGATGCCTATAAATCAATAACTGAGGCATTTATACATTCTGGAGCAATGAATAATTGTAAAGTGAATGTTGAAATGATACATTCGGAATGTCTTGAAAAACAAGCTCCTGCTGAAAAATTGAAGGGCTTGCATGGCATTTTGGTTGCACCAGGTTTTGGGCATAGAGGCATTAAAGGAAAAATTGAAGCCGTAAAATACGCACGCGAGAATAATATTCCTTTTTTGGGTATTTGTTTGGGAATGCAAATGGCGGTAATTGAATTTGGCTTAAATGTTTTAAAATTAGAAGGCGCACATTCTACCGAAATGTACAGAAATACGCCGCATCCGGTTATCGACATCATGGAAGAGCAAAAAGAAATAACGGATAAAGGTGGAACTATGCGTTTAGGTGCTTATAAGTGTAAATTGCTCAAAATGAGTAATATTTACAAAGCTTACGGCAAAACAGAAATATCGGAACGCCACCGTCATCGTTACGAATTTAACAATAAGTATTTGGAAATGTACGAAGCTGCCGGAATGAAGGCTACCGGAATAAATCCAGATACAGGCTTGGTGGAAATAATAGAACTTCCTGATTTAAAATGGTTTGTAGGTGTTCAATTTCACCCAGAATACAAAAGCACGGTATTAAATCCGCATCCTATTTTTTCGAGTTTTGTGCAAGCTGCCATTTTAGAATCCGAAAATTTAACTAGCACTGAATTATAAATCTTGAAAATATAAATTTGCATTTCAATAAGAAAATAAATACTAAAATTATATGCAAAAAATAATTTTACGATAAAATAATAATAAACTAACGATTCAAAAAAAAAGATTTTTTAAAGAGGGAATAATTAATTATGGATAAAAATTCAATAATAGGATTGGTTTTGATTTTTGTAATTATCATGGTTTTTAGCTATTTCAATCAGCCAAGCCAAGAAGAATTGCAAAAACAAAAGCAACGACGCGATTCGATAGCTTTGGTTCAAAAACAGTTGGAAACCAAGCGTTTGGTAGAAGAAAAGAAAAAACATACAAAACTGGAAGTTGCAACCGATAGTTTGAGCCAAAATATAGCTCAAAATGATTCAGTAAAAAATGTAAAATTGTATGAAGAGTTTGGTGCTTTGTGGCAAGCAGCCGAAGGTAAGGAAGAGTTCATAACCATTGAAAACGAGCTTATTAAAGTAAAAATTTCAACCAAAGGAGGACGTCCTTATGAGGTGATGATGAAGCAATACGACCGCTACGAGAAAGGTGGGAAAAAAGTATTGTTGTTTGAAGGCAAAAAAAGTAGATTTTCGCTTAATTTCTTTGCTCAAAATCGCAACGTTGCAACCGATAATTTCTTTTTTAAATCGCTCAAAGGAGCAAAGATAGATGCTTCGAAAGACAAAAAAGAGGCTGTTTTGCGCTTAGATGCAGGCGAAGGACGTTATGTGGACTTTGTTTATACCTTAGAACCTAATAGTTATTTGGTAAATTTTGACATTAAAATGTCGAATATGGACAAATTAATTGCTCAAAATGTAACTTACTTAGATTTGTTTTGGGAAATTGATTTACCACAGCAAGAAAAAGGTAGAGATTGGGAAAATCAAAACTCAACCGTTTATTTCAAATATAGTGAAGATGAGGAAATTGACTACCTTTCCGAAACTTCTGACGAAGACGAAGAAGACCTTTCAACCAAAGTGAAATGGATTGCTTTCAAAGGGCATTTCTTTTCATCGGTTTTGATTGCTAAAGACGAGATTTCGAGCGGCAAGGTAAAGCAAAATACTTTGACTGATGCTTCTCATTTAAAGCACTTTGTGGCTGAAGCTCGTTTGCCTTACAAATCGGGTAGCAAATACGAATACAATTCTAAATTTTATTTTGGACCCAATGATTATAGTACATTAAAGTCGATTAGCAAAGCGGAAAATCTTGAATTACAAAATCTTATACCACTTGGCTGGGCTATTTTCCGCTGGGTAAACGTATTTGCACTTATTCCGTTGTTCGACTTTTTAGGTTCGTTTGGTTGGGGATATGGTCTTATTATATTGGTTATGACCATTATAATTAAACTTGTTTTGTTTCCGCTAACTTACAAATCGTATCTTTCGTCGGCTAAAATGCGTGTGTTAAAACCCGAAATTGATGCTTTGACTAAGAAATTTGGCAACGACAAGGCAATGGAAAAACAGCAAGCAACTATGGCTTTGTACAAAAAAACCGGCGTAAATCCTATGGGAGGCTGCTTGCCAATGTTGCTTCAATTTCCGATTTTGATTGCAATGTTCCGATTTTTTCCGGCATCTATTCAATTGCGTCAGCAGTCGTTTCTTTGGGCAACAGACTTATCTACTTACGATTCCATTTTAGAATTGCCATTTACGATTCCATTTTATGGAGCGCACGTAAGTTTGTTTACTTTGCTTATGGCGGCTTCTATTGTGCTCACTACCAAGATTAACAGCGCAGATATGGGAGGTTCGACCCAAATGCCAGGCATGAAAACGATGATGTACATGATGCCTGTTATGATGGTTTTTTGGTTCAATAGTTACTCTTCCGGTTTGAGTTATTATTACTTTATCTCAAACATTATCACATTCTTACAAATGATGGCTATTCGCAAATTCTTTATCAACGAAGATGACATTTTGAAGAAACTTCAAGAAAATAAGAAGAAACCTGTGGTGAAATCTAAATTTCAACAACGCTTGGAAGATGCTGCAAAACAGCAACGTAACCGTAAATAGGTTTTCTTTCAATCATTAAATAGTGTTTGAAAGAAAACAGCAGATTTAAGGCATTTTGAAATTTTAAAACCGCAGTTTATGCGTTTTCTTTCAGACACTAAAAATAAATTTTTACAATTAAGACATACTTCCCGAAAATATCTATTTTTCGGGAAGTTTGTTTTTTACAACTTGGGTTTTGCTCAAAGCAAAATACCTTATAATAAATGATAAAATGAAAAGAACTTTGGTACTTGGCGCAAGCCCTAATTCGAGCCGATATGCTTACAAAGCTGTTTCGTTGCTCAAACGACATGGAATAGAAACTTTTCCGGTAGGAATAAAAACGGGTTCTATCGAAGGCATTCAAATAATTAATGGTAAGCCAATTATAGAAAATATTCATACCGTTACGCTTTATTTGGGTTACAAAGCGCAGCAAGAATATTATGATTACATTCTTGCGCTAAACCCCAAGCGTGTTATTTTTAATCCCGAAACCGAAAATGATGAGTTGATGCAACTACTCGAAGAAAAAAATATTGAATGTATTGAAGCCTGCACCCTTGTTATGCTAGGCACAGGGCAGTTTTAATAATTGGGTAGTGTAAAAAATGGTGTCTTTTTGAAAAAGTGAGCTAAAATAGTAAATTTCCCAATTTTTCATGATAAAATAACAATTGAACAGTTTGTTATTAGTATTTAGAAAAAAAACGGGTAGTTTTGCTTTTCTTAGAATTTCGGTCGCTATTAAATCACGGTATCAAATATTCATCATAAAATCAATCAAATTGTCGCTTAGGTCTAAATTTAATTTTCGACGAAGCCGATACCTGCTTATTTCTACTCCACGTACCGAAATATTCATCAAAGGAGCTATTTCTTTGGTGGTTAGATTGATGCGCAAGTAAGCGCAAAGCTTTAAATCTTTGGGGGTTAAGTCGGGATAATTCTCTTTTAGGCGTTTGAAAAAGTCGCCATGCACTTGTTCAAAATGTTTTTTAAATTGCTCCCAATCTTCATCTATTTTTGTTTCGCCTTCTATTGATTTGATGAGTTTTCTGAGGTGTTTTTGCGCATCGGAATTTACTTTTTCCGAAATGGCAATCAATGATTCTTTCACATCGCTCAGTATTTCGTTTTTGTGTGTAATTTGAAAGGCTACCGATGCCAATTCTTTCTTTTTTAAATCAAACTCTATATTTTTGCGCTCTATTTCAGAGTTTAATTTTTCGTTTTTTAGCTTGATAATTTCGCGCTCGGCTATTAAACTTTGCGCTTGAAAGGCTTTTTCTTTTTGCAATAGCTCTTCTTCTTGCTTTTGGTGCAAACGGATTTTTTCTTTTTCCATGCGCTTTACAATATATCCGGCTATCACAAAAATAAAAATAACTGCTAAAATGAGATACACCGCAATAGCCAGCATACTTTGATACCAAGGAGGAGAAATTGTAAATTTAAACACTGCTTCTTGACTGATAACACCGTAAATATTTTGTGCTTTTACTCTAAATGTATAAGTTCCAGCTTCTAAATTTGTGTATTCTTTCTGATTATTCTCAGTCCATTCCGACCATTCCTTGTCATAATTTTCTAAAAATATTTGGTATTTTATTTTCAAATTTCCATCGTAAAAAGGTGCTGAAAATAAAAACTTAAAACTATTCGATTTGTAGTCGAAAATATATTTCTTATCTTGTGTTGGTTTTAACAAACTCAAGTCGTATTCCAATGAATCGAAGGCGTTGGTGAAAATTACTTTGCGTATAAAAGTTGGAAAATTAGGAACTATTTCAGTTTGTTTATTGTTGTAATGCAAAAAGCCATTTTCTACACCAATAAATATATTCTCTTTGTCATATATATACAAAAAATCAAAACCATTGACTAAGGTATTTTGAAATTGGTTTAGAAATTTATCGTCTAAAGTATAAATACCTGTTTTTCCTTTTATTAATTTTGAAATTTTTCCGGCATTTACAAACCAAATATTTCCTTGTTTGTCTTCTTGTGGTACAAAGGCATGAATATTTTTAAATAAATCTTCGTGTTTTTTAGATTTTACAAATTTATCCACCTTTGAATCATAACAATATATTCCATCGAGCGTAGAAACTGCCAATTCATTTTTTAAATTAAATAAGGTATTTGCAAAATTAGCAGGCAAGCCTTTTGTAGTATCATAAAACTTAGTTGAAATAACTTTGGTGAAATCAATATCGGTTTTGATGTGATAAATACCTTTGTATCCATGACTTATCCAAACCGAATTATCCTTATCAAATTCTATTGTTCTGCTCGATAAATCAAAACCTTTTAGTTTGTGCGAAAAAGCCCAATTGCCTTTTGTGTCTTTCTTTAGTACAACAATTCCGTTATAAGTTCCGCCGAGCATTATATTTTTATTATTCGGAACTTTTACCATATTCCAGCTTCCGTTTTCTTGCGAAACTTTTAATACCGAATTATTTTCGTCGATTACAAAAATTCCTTCGTTGTGTCCGCAGTAAAGTTTTCCGTCAAAAACTTGCAAAAACCAAACTTGTCCTTTCAGCTCATCGAGTATTTTAAATTTTGAGGGTTTCGGCAACCAATCTGTGTATTGAACTCCTTGATTTGTACCTAAATAGAGCTTATTGTTAAACACACAAGCTGCATAGCCTGTGCCTTTCAGATTCACACCCTCATTGAACACCGTAAAAGGCGAACTAATATCAATAGCCGAAATTCCATTGTCTAAGCCCACCCATAGTTTTTTTGAAAAATCTAAAAATACACTCAATACGGTATTGTTTTGAAGGGCTTTTTGTCGGTTAATGTGCTGTAAAATTTCACCTTTTTTGTTGATTACATACAATCCATTTAGCACTGTTCCAAATACATAGGTGTTTTCATCTATTTGAGTAGAAGAAAAAATGCGATGTTTTACCAAAGTATCGGTAAAAGAAGTTTCCCATTTGCTAAGTTTTTCATTTTCAAGAAAAAAAAGACCATTTTCGCCAGCTAATAGATATTTATTTTTATCATACAGAAGCATCGACCAAATTTTTTGTCCTTTATCCCATGTATTTAAGTGTTTTTCAATATATTGAGTTCCTTTGAAGGCAAAAAGATTATTGTTTTTTATATCCCGAACAAACAAAGTATCGTTTACATAATACGAAAAATCAATGTTTGCATTTTTTAAAAGGGTATGAATTTGCTCATTTTTGTATAAGAAAAGCGCCGAATACGACTGGAAGTAAATGCCTTCTTTGGTAGAGTGTATTTTCCAAATCTCATCGAAGTTCAATGTTTTTTCGGGCAATAGTTTTGAAAGTGAATAATAGCTCAATACTCCATATTCATTGGGCTTGAGTACTCCAAATTCATCGGAAGCGCCTACATATACGTTATCGAGCGAATCGACCGCTACGGCACGCGCCACAGAGCCATTGGGCATAGGATATAAATTCCAAAATGTGCCATCGAACTGCAAAACACCTTGGTTATTAGCAAAATAAAGCATACCATTGGTTTGCTGAGCAATGCACCATGATTGTGTTCCGGCGTTGTATTTACTTTTTTCGTAGTTAATTACTAGCGGAATACCTACTTTCTTTATTTGAGAATATGAATTTAAGGCGTATAAAATACCCATCAGTAGTATCATTACACGAACAACAAAAGAATATCTTCGCCTTAAATTCATTTCTAATTATTAAATTGTTTGGCATTATTGATACGATGACTAAAAGTCATCGTATCAATTCGCAGTTTGATATATATTATTTTACCGGAACATTTTTTAGGGTTTCTACTAGGAAATCCCAAAATTTAACAACGGTATCAATTTTTACTTTTTCGTCGGGCGAGTGGGGGAAGCGAATAGTAGGACCGAACGAAATCATGTCCCAGTTTGGGTAAACGCCGCCAAGCAAACCACACTCTAAACCTGCATGAATAGCCATAATTTTAGGAATATTGCCATACATATTTTGATAAATACCTTGCATGGTTTTCAAAATAGGCGAATCCATGTTGGGTTTCCAACCAGGGTAGCGACCTTCCAAAGCAAGCTCATAACCAGCAAGTTCAAAAGAGCTAGCTACTTTTTCTTCCAAGGCTTCTTTTGCTGAATCTACCGAGCTACGAAGCAAACTTTGAATTTTAATTTTGCCGCCTTTTGCTACTACAATAGCCATATTCATTGATGTTTCCACCAAACCTTGCATATCGTTGCTCATGCGCATTACGCCATTGGGGCAAACATAAGCTACATTGATTAATGTTTTTTGCGAAGCTGAATCCATTATATTTTTCGGCATTTCAATCTTCTCGGCTTTTAGCTCTAAGCTAGGTTCAACGCTTTTAAATTCAGCTTTGAAAATACCTTCGTAGTGGCTTACACATTTTTCAAAATCAGCTGCTTTTGCCTCAGGTACAACTACTTTTGCAAATGTTTCGCGAGGAATTGCATTGCGCAAACTGCCGCCAAGTACTTCAGCTATTTTTAAATCGAAATGTTTTTGTGTATGTTTCAAATATCTGAACATCAACTTGTTTGAGTTTGCTCTTCCTAAGTGAATATCTACGCCAGAGTGTCCACCTTTTAGCCCGATAACTGACAGTTTGTAAGCTACATGTCCTTGAGGGATAGCTGTTTCGGTGTAAGTGCTCGACGCATTAGCATCAGTACCGCCAGCGCAACCCACATAAAGTTCGCCTTCGTCTTCTGAGTCTAAATTCATCAAAATATCGCCGTTCAATACTCCTGCTTTTAAACCAAATGCGCCAGTCATTCCGGTTTCTTCGTCGGCAGTAAATAAAGCTTCTATTGGTCCGTGTACTAAGTCTTTAGCTTCCAAAACAGCCATTGTAGCCGCTACGCCCATTCCGTTGTCTGCGCCCAAGGTTGTGCCTTGTGCTGTAACCCACTCACCATCAATGTAAGCCGTAATCGGGTCTTTTACGAAATCGTGTGCTGTGTCCGAATTTTTTTGAGGAACCATGTCAAGGTGTCCTTGCAAAATAACTCCTTTGCGGTTTTCCATTCCGGCGGTAGCAGGTTTTTTAATTATCACATTACCAACTTCGTCCATAATGGTTTCCAATCCTAGCTTTTTGCCAAAATCGACCATAAAAGCTCTAATTGCCTCTTCGTGTTTCGAGGGACGTGGGATTTGTGTTAGCGAATAAAAGTGATTCCAAACCACTTTTGGCTCTAAATTTTGAATGCTCATTGTATTTTTAGTTTTATTTGAAAAAACTTAGCTTAAAAAGGTTCTAATTCTGACGTTGTTAAAAAACAAGAAATATAAAATTTGATTTCTAATACAAAATAAAATCAATCAATTAGTTACAATTCAAAAGAACTATATTTCAAAGCAAGTTTCTTTTTGTTTATAATTTAGTTTATTTTTGCGAAAGATAGTTTTTTTTTGAAGAAGTGCAAAAAAAAAAGAACTTTTTTAAGGTGCTAAAAGTTAATGAATTGAATATTAACAACAAAAAATGAAATTAACGCAAAGCTTTGATGCAAACGTTTTCAGCGCAGAAAATTTGAGCGTAGGGTATCGAAATGCGAAAGGTGGTTTTAGAACCATTAAAGAAAACATCAATTTTTCGGCTCGAAAAGGCGAATTGATTGCCGTTTTAGGTTCAAATGGTATTGGCAAAAGTACTTTTTTGCGCACAATGGTAGCTTTGCAAGAAGTTGCCGGAGGTTCGTTCTCTTTTTTTGGAAAACCGTTTAACGAGTTTTCGCGCAAAGAATTTGCCAAAATGTTGAGTTTTGTTTCTACCGAAATAATCAATGTGCCTAATATGCTTGTTAGCGAGTTGGTTACGCTTGGTCGATTTCCCCACACGCATTGGCTGGGTAAGCTAACCGACCAAGATATTTTTCATACCGACAATGCGCTTAATTTATTGAATATGACTCAATTTAAGCACCGTTTTGTAAATGAACTTTCCGACGGCGAAAAGCAAAGGGTAATGATAGCCCGAACTTTAGCGCAAAATACTCCACTTATTGTGCTCGACGAGCCAACGGCGCACTTAGATTTGGCAAACAAATATTTGCTAATCAATACACTGAAAGAACTTTGCACACAACATTCTAAAACCATCATTTTTTCTACTCACGATTTGAACATTGCCCTCAAATCGGCTGATAAAATTTGGCTTTTTTTGCCTGATGCTTTGCACGAAGGCGCACCCGAAGACTTAATTTTAAAAGGAGTAATTAATACGATATTTCAAAGCACTGAAATTTTTTTCAATGCTACCACCTACGATTTTGAATTGAATAAAAACACCAAAGAGACCATTAATTTGGTAGGAACCGCTAAATATTACGAGCTTACCGCGCGTGCTTTGCAAAGAATTGGTTATCAAATTTCAAAAAACGCCAACAAAACAATTTTCATGAACGAGTCTGCTAACACAATAAGCTGGCAAATAGACCAAAACCCCCAAGTTTATTCACTCTACGAGCTGGTGCAAGCTTTGCAAAATAAATTTTCGAGTTTAT
>JFJP01036994.1_pt1 | contig 70565 bp, 48 predicted proteins | sample 431651 | NCBI WGS metagenome assembly JFJP01 (sample SAMN02602958, study PRJNA72255) | Microbial mat metagenome, whole genome shotgun sequencing project. | biome: fresh water; feature: sink hole; material: water; isolation source: purple microbial (photo- and chemosynthetic) mats found in... | reverse complement strand
AGAACCGACAGTTCGGAATTAATCGGGTGGTTAACAAGGATCTCTTCCAGCAGCCTCTTTGTTTCCTCTGAAGAACGGAAGATAATCTTTGCCCCCGTGTTCTGAGCTATATTCCAGATCTTTGAGAGCCAGAATGAAAATCCGGGTTCCTCCTCAGCCTTCTCCGGGATGATGACGAAGTGCCTCTTGATTGTGGAGATCGGCTGTACCGGCCGGTATATGTAAGTGGTGCAGTTGCATCGCGCCAGCAACCCTATTGTCAGCCTGCCGAAGAAGGACTCGGACATATTCTTTTTCACATGAAGTCCCAGCAGAAGATCTGTAACCCTGTTTTCCTTAATTGTATTTGATATTCCTGAGACAACGTTTGCATCATACCTCAAGATAGTCTTGACCCTGACATCAGTCGCCGAAGCTGAAATCACAGATTGCTCAAGAAGCTTTCTGCCCGATTTTTCCGCCTCGGGATCAGCCGACTCAGAAGTCAGGATATTAAGGGCATATAGTCCGTCAATATTTCGTTTTGACTTAATTATAGTGCTGAGATTTATAAGTTCACTGATGGTCCCCGGGTTGCTTAGCGGAAGCAATATTCTTTCGCTGTGCTCATGGGGTTCCTCATGAGCAAGATCTGACAGGGCTATCTTCTGTGCGCCTCTCTGCGTCACAAATGAAGCAATTGTACAGGTGACCAGTATCATGATAACAGTACCGTTCAGCACACTGTCATTCAGGAGCCGCAGCGGTTCGCCGTTATCTCCATAACCTGTAATTATGTTGTACCCAACCAGTACAGCTGCAAGGGTGGCTGCTGCCTGGGAGTTGGTAAGGCCGAAAATGATTCTTCGCTCATCCCTGGTAAACCTGAAACTTCTCTGTGTCAGCCAAGCAGGGATAAACTTGCCTAAAGTAGCAGTGACTGTCATCACCAGGGCAACGACGATCGTCGCCGGATCAGTAAATGCCCTGAAGTCAATGAGCATACCAACCCCTATCAGAAAGAAAGGAATGAAGATGGCATTGCCCACAAAATCGATCCTGTTCATCAGAGGGGAGGTGGAAGGTATCAGCCTGTTAAGGGCCAGGCCTGCCAGAAAGGCCCCGATGATTGCCTCGATGCCCGCAAATTTTGACAATACCGCACCAAGAAAGACAATGGCCAGCACAAAAATATACTGGGAAATATTATCGCTATAGCGCTTGAAAAACCACCTGGAAATAACAGGAAACAGAAAAATGATCACAGATGAGAAAGCCAGATATGAAACCACCAGCTTAATCCAGAAGCTCCTGTTCAGTTCGCCTTCGGTCAGGCCAACGATTATTGCCAGCACTGTCAGGGCGAGGACATTTGTTATCAGGGTGCTTCCGACAGCAATGTTCACAGCTCTGTTTTTAGAGATGGCGAACTTGCTGATAATGGGATAGGTAATCAGTGTGTGTGAGGCAAACATGCTAGCCAGCAAAACTGAGGTTACCGTAGAAAATTTAAGAAGGTATATCCCGGCAAGAGTCCCGAGAGTCATCGGTATTATGAACCCGTATAGCCCGAGAAGTGTGCTTCTGCCAGCATTCCTCCTGAAATCATTCATGTCGATCTCGAGGCCCGAAAGGAACATGATGTAAATGAGGCCTGCCGTACCAGACAAAATGATGCTGCTGTCTCGTGTCAGAAGGTTGAATCCAAACGGACCGATTATCACCCCGGCCAGAATCATTCCGAGCAGATGAGGAATCTTCAGCCTGTCTGAGACGATCGGTACGAACAAGATGATAAGCAGGATGATAAGGAACTTTAATACAGGATCAGTCAGGGGAAGGCTCAGGTCGATGGCAAGTTGTAACATTCTTCCGGTCAGGTTTTCCGCAAATGTAGTCAGAAGTTGGCACTGAAAAGGCGGGTCGGCAGGGTCAAGGGCACGGAGACTGGCATCAAGTTCGGCAACAGCCCTGGAATCGCTCTGCTTACGGGTCAGCAGACCCAGTTTGCGTGCCACATTACCGGAATGCACGTCAAGCGGACACGATAATACTGACGGCGGTATCGATTGCCATAAACCGAAATCAACGCCACAGTCATCCCTCCTCACCATCCACCGCAGAAACATGTTTATCTTCTTTGCCGCTGACCCCTTGAACGGATCAGAAACATGCCTCTCGGTTCTGCGGTTGTGAGGGAGTTCAAAGAAGACTCTCCTGAACTCATGAATGGCAGGCTGCAGTGAATCACTGGTCTGATGGCGGGCAAAGATCTCCTCCATCCCACCCTTCTCGGTGTAGATATATTTCAGAGCTTCAATGAAATATATGAAATCCTCGGCAAAGAAGGTGCGGTGAATGCAGCCGTCTATTCCTCTGAGGTCACTGTCACGGTGATTAATAATAAAATCATACGGTGTGTTACCCATCAATGCCATCATACGGTCAGCGCTCCTGAGTATCGCTACGCGGTTGCCCCAGGCGATAGTGGCAGCCATGAAGCCGGCAATCTCAATATCTTCCCTGATGGTAAACCGGTGCGGAATGCTTATGGGATCGAGCCCGATGAAGGCGGGCCTGTTATAGCACTCCACCCGCTGATCAAGGAACTCTTTGAGCTCCCTCTTCTTCAGCTTCATGGAACCGCTGCGGGAATTCATAAGGTGATCACTCCGTCCTTTATCCTGATGGCCGGAAATCATTGTGTAATCAGTCCGTCCTTTATCCTGATGGTTCTGTCGGACATAGAGGCAAGTTGCGGATCGTGCGTCACGATGATGAAAGTCTGGCCAAAGGTGTCGCGGAGCCTGAAGAAAAGGTTATGCAGCTCCTTCTTGTTTTCCGTATCGAGGTTTCCTGACGGCTCGTCGGCCAAAATCAGGGAGGGGTTGTTCACTATGGCCCGTGCAACAGCCACGCGCTGCTGTTCGCCGCCGCTGAGCTGTGACGGCTTATGATCAAGCCTGTCGCTCAGGCCGAGGAACGTCAGCAGCTCAGTGGCTTTCGCCCCGGCCTCAGCACGCGATTTTCCTGCTATCAGCGCAGGTATACAGACATTTTCAAGAGCAGTGAACTCAGGCAGGAGCTGGTGAAACTGGAATACAAAGCCGATGTTACGGTTCCTGAAAGAGGCCAGCGCGCTCTGTGAGAGCGAGGCTGTATTCTGGCCGTTATACAACACCGTTCCGGCGTCAGGCCTGTCAAGCGTGCCGATGATCTGAAGAAGGGTGGTCTTGCCTGCCCCGCTGGCACCGACAATAGTGACAACCTCCTTCTCCCTGACCTCAAGGTCTATGCCCTTGAGCACCTTCAGATCGCCATATGACTTGAGAATGCCGGATGCCCTGATCATTTGATATCACTGTTTATGTCCCGCGCCGTGTCATTGATCTCATCGGAGAGAGGTGATGCCGCAGCATCCATGTCCTTGCGCACACTGTCGGTCACGTCGGTTATGTCTTTCCTGACCGTATTTGTCACATCATTGATGTCTTTCCGGATATCCTGTGTGCTCTCATCAAACTCCCTCTTGATCTCATCAGTGGCCTTTCTAACCTCCCGCATACCCTTGCCCATAGTACGAGCTATTTCCGGGAGCTTATCAGCTCCAAACAGAAGAAGTACAACTATAATTATGATTATTATTTCCTGACCGCTTATTCCCATTTCCTCTCCGGTGTTGCCCGCCAAAGGTACTAAAGAATACCAAAATATTAAGTGGGGTACTCCAATAAATGACTGAGGCTGCCTTATCGGGGCAGCCTCAGGTCAGATGCCGTTAACCGGCTATCTTTTTCTTTTCTGACTCGGCAGGAGCAGCATCGCTGTCAGCCCCTTTGCTCTTTGTGGTCTCATAGAGCACCGGGGTGGAGACGAACAGTGATGAGTAGGTACCGAAGACAATACCGACCAGAAGAGCGAATATAAATCCTCTGATCACCTCTCCTCCGAAAATGAATATCACTATCAGCACGAATATCGTTGCCATACCTGTATTCAGGGTTCGGGCCAGGGTGCTGTTGAGAGCCATATTAAAGACCTCTTTGGTCGATCTCTTCCTGTAGAGAGGCAGGTACTCCCTGATCCTGTCATAGATAACCACGGTGTCGTTGATTGAATAACCCACTACAGTAAGTATCGCCGCAATGAACGCCTGGTCAATATCCATTGAGAAGGGCAAGATACCCTGCAATATAGAATAAAGTCCGAGAACTATTATCACGTCGTGAGCCAGCGTTACCAGCGCGCCAAGACCATACTGCCATTTACGGAACCTGATGAAGATGTAGAGGAACATACCTATCAGGGCAAGCACTACTGCCCAGATGGCTTTGGAGGCCTGGTCTTTTGCAATGGTCGGTCCAACTGTCTCAGAACTGACAATGTTCTCATTGATGAATGTTGTCTGGTCTACCCCAGGAACAAGACCCTTCAGTCCGTTGTAGATCAGTGCGTTCACCTCTGCCGTTGCCGTCGGGTCCTCAACCTTGTACTTTGTACTGATCTTCACCTGGTTCTCAGAACCGAATGTCACAACCACAGGATCACTACCGAGCTCATCAGAGAGCAGGTTGGCAATCTCACCCGTGTTGACCGGCTGCTCAAACCTAACAACATAGGTGCGGCCACCGGTAAAGTCGATACCCTTGCTGAGACCTTTGGTTGACAGAGTGATGATGCTGAGTAACGTGAGTCCAATGGAAAAGATGTATGCATACTTCCTTATTCCCATGAAGTCAATGTGCATATTGGTCATGAAGTTCTGGGTATAGGAAGCAGAGAACTTAAGGTTAAAGTTCTTCTTCAGCAGCCGCTCGTATATCAGACGCGAGATAAGCACTGCCGAGAAGAGCGAGGTGATGATACCAATAACCAGTGTTGATGCGAAGCCCTTGATGGGTCCCGTACCGAAATAATAAAGTATCACACCGGTAATCAGGGTAGTAAGGTTACTGTCTATGATGGCAGAGGAAGCCCCTTTATATCCGTCGGAGATGGCCTGCTTGACCCCCTTGCCACTCCTGAGCTCCTCCTTGATCCTCTCGAAGATGAGCACGTTCGCGTCTACAGACATACCTATCGTAAGAACAATACCTGCAATACCGGGTAGTGTCAAAACCGCATTCAGCGAGACAAGCACCCCCATCATGAAGAAGAGGTTGGCGACCAGGGCAAGGTCTGACACAAGTCCGGCTGAGCGGCCGTAGTAGAACATCATATAAAACAGAACTATGATAAAGGCGATAACGAATGATTTCATTCCGCTGTCAATAGCCTCTTTACCAAGCGACGGGCCTACAACCGTGTCCTGTATGATGCGTGCCGGAGCAGGCATCTTCCCTGACTTGAGGATGTTGGCAAGGTCTTCAGCCTCCTCGAGGGTGAAGTCGCCGGTTATCTCTGTGTTTCCGCCTGCTATCTCATTCTGGACACGCGGGTATGATCTCACGTAGTCATCAAGGACAACGGCAACACAGCGGCCAATGTTGTCACGCGTCATACGTTGCCAAATCTTGGCACCTTCACCGTTCATTGAGAAGTCGACCTTTATATCCGACCCGGTGACACCTGTTGAGGGGCGGGCTCCGGTGACGACATCGCCGGTGAGAGGCGCACGTCCGTCACGTGTGGTGATCTTTATGGCATGCAGTTCATAGAGTGTGCCTGTCTCATCATATTTGTACGGGTTCTGGCTCCAGTAGAACTTCAGCTCCCTGGGGAAGAGTGCCTTCACCTGGTTCATAGCCAGGTAATCATTAACCCTGGAGGTGTCTTTTCCGGATGCGAAGCCAATGAGACTACCCGGCACCGGCTGTCCGTCCTGGCCTACATTCGGCCTCAGGACCCCGAACAGCGGGTTCTGGCGTGTAAACTCCTCAAGCGTCGATGCCTCAGAGGCAGCGGCTGTGTCACTGCTGACAATGTCAAGGAGAGACCTGTCGCCAGTGGAAGTGGTATCCTGTGCAGCTACTGTATCAGTGACAACTGCAACGGTCTCTGACACCTGAATCGACTTCAGAAAGTCGTTGGCTTGCATCAGGTATCCTATCACCTCGGGGTTCTCATAAGTCTCCCAGAACTCCAGGTTGGCCGTTCCCTGCAGGAGGTCACGTACCCTCTGCGGGTCCTTCACGCCCGGTAATTCAACAAGGATACGTCCGCGTGGCTGCAACTGCGAAATGTTCGGCTGAACCACCCCAAAACGGTCAATCCTGTTCCTCAGAACATTAAAGGCGTTGTCAATGGCTGAATTGGTCTCATCTTCAAGCACCTTCTGAACATCAGCATTGGTGGAGTTGAAGTTGATCTGGTCTTTCAGCTCAACAGTTCCAAAGACAGCGGCAAGCCTTGCATTCGGGTCTGTCTCTTCGAATGACCTGACGAACAAAGCAATAAAGTCTTCGTTGCTTCCTGCAAGCTGTTTCTGCTTTGCAAGCGCCAGAGCATCATTGAATGTCTTATCCGTGCTGTAGTTGGAAAGAGCCCTGACAATATCGTCAACCGAGATCTCAAGTACTACGTTCATCCCGCCCTTCAGGTCAAGACCCAGGTTGAGCTCCTTTGACTGTACCTCCTTGTAGGTGTTACCAAGGAATCCCCACTTATCCTGAGGCAACGAGGCGACTGAATCAATATAGTTCACCTCCCTGTTCAGGTCACCTGCCGCGTATTCCCTTGCCTCTTTCTTGACCTTGTATGATGCCACGGTGAAAGAGAGCTGGTAAACGCAGACAAGGGTCAGGGCAATAGCCAGAGCTGAAATTAATCCTTTGTTCTGCATCTGTATCCTCTTTTAAAATTAATGGTTGTGTATGATTAGGTTAAATAATACGAGGCGCAAATATATAACTTTATTTTCTTAAAGCATATTATAAAAAAGCAAAACTGCCGGCACAAACCGGCAGTTTCAGACTGTGTTGCCGCAGATTATTCAACCAGCTTCTCGTAATCGGTTTCCAGCGGTTTACGGTTGACAAAATCATATAGCGTCAGCGCCCTCATGTTGTAGTAATAGGTCCAGTAGTTGTTCAGGGCCTGTATATAGCTTCGCTTATTCTGGTCTTTCTTCGTATCAGCATTGTTCAGTTCCAGCACATCAATCTTGCCTATCAGGAACCTCTGTTTAGTCACCTCGAACATCTTGGCCGCCACGGTATCAGACTTGGCTGCTATCATGACCTGGTCATCCTGAAGGTTGAACTGCTGCACGTCAAGCAGGAGGTTCTGCTCAAAGTCGACCCGCGACTGTTCCACCTGGACGCGTGTCAGCTCCTCGCTCGACTGTGCCATTTTATATCGGCCGCGTCCCTGGCCCCAGTCGAGTATCGGCAATGAAAAGCCCACCCTGATGGTCTGCTGCTGGTTTGGCTGGTCATAGGCCATGCTCAGCATTGGGTCCTGGTCACGCAGGCCGTATGATGCTGTGAGGTTGGCATTAAGGCCTTTCTCTGCCCTGGCCTGTGCCACTGAGCTCTGGGCTTCCACCAGCTGTCTCTCAAGGGCGATAAGGTCAGGGTTGTTTGCCTCCGCAAGCTTAAGCACCTCGCCTACCTCAACCTCTACCGCGGGGATCTCACTCGGAATGAGGAGCTCAAGCCTTACAGACTGGTTGAATCCAAGAAAGGAACGGAGCTTCAGCTCCCTGTCTCGCAGGTTCATCTCTGACTCATTGATAGCCGTACCGGCATTGAGGTATGATAGTTCCATCTGCAGCAACTCATCCTCTGCAATAGTACCGAGATTATAACGTCCGAGGGCTATCCGGTACAGGGTATCCGCATTTTGCATATTAGTCTCAGCAATCTCCCTGTTTATCTGCGCAAGCGCCAGGTTGAAAAAGTTCTGGACAGCCATCATATGCACGCTCTCCACTTCCTGGAGATAGGCCTTTCGGGCCTCCTCATACTTGAGAGGTTCTATCTTCTTCTGCCATCTCAGTTCGTTGTACCTGAAGAGAGGCTGGGTGAGCCTTATGTTGAGGGGAGAGGTGATATACCTTTCACCGTCAGTCTCATAGTTCTTTTCGTATGTCAGGTCGGAGAAGAGTGATATTGACCCGCCGGTAAGGCCTATGTTCTGAGCAAGCGACAGGTTGCCTGATGTCTGCAGAACGTTGGTGGAGGCGTATTCCCACTGCTGCGCCACGGAGTTCCAGACCCTGCTGTATGCAGTGCTGTAGTCGGGCAGGTTACCAGTCAGTGTCAGAGCAGGACGGTATTCGGCCACAAAGGTTCGGTACTGCCAGTAGCTTGCACGAAAGCGGTGCTTGGCAATGAGGGCATTGGGCGACTGTTCGGCGGCAAGGCTGACCACCTCATCAAGGGTTAGACGTTTTATCTCCTGCGACTTGAGGGGCACCGTAAAGAGCGAAGCCAGCAATATAATTACAGCCAGTATCTTTATTTTTTTCATATCTAAGTATTATTCATAGCGAAGTGATTCGATCGGGTCTCTCTCCGAGGCTCTCTTGGCAGGTGAGTATCCGAATATGACCCCTACCGCAGCCGATACGCCGAAGGCAATAACTACGGAGAAAAACGATATAATGGTAGTTATGCCGGCTATCTGATGAATGGCGACAGAGAGTATTATTCCAAGGAAAACACCGATGAAACCGCCTGTGACACTTATAAGAACAGCCTCTGAAAGAAACTGCACGACGATATCCATTTTCTTGGCTCCAATAGCCATCCTGGTTCCGATCTCCTTGATCCTCTCCATCACCGAGGCGAACATGATATTCATGATTCCGATGCCCCCCACTATCAGGGAGATGCTGGCGATGGCTCCAAGCACGATATTGAAAATATCCTTGGTCCTCTGCTGCTGCTTCAGCAACAACTCCGGCACTGTGATCTCAAAGTCCTTGACCTCCGAATGCCTTCTCAGCATCATCCTGCTGAGCACCTCGGTGGTAGGGGTAAGCTGCTCGGTCTCCTGTACCTGCACCACTATTTTATCAAGCTGATTGTAATTGGTCTCACTGGCAGATGCGTTGGAGCTGTTAACCACAACCCTCGACATATGCATGCCTCCCCCGAAGACTGTCATAGATGTGGCTTCGGAGGCAAGTTTGGTATTGACAAGGGCCCTGTTCTGATACCTCATCAACAGGGTCTTGATAGGTATATACACATTGTCATTGTAAACGTTGACTCCCTGATCTTCGAATCCCGTCAGCGAGACATTGGTTTTTTCAAGCACACCGATGACCTTCAGCCAGACGTTGTCAAACTTTAGATATTGCCCGATAGGATCAACCTGGCTGAAAAATTTGGCCCTGATATTTGCACCTATGAGGCAAACCTGAATGCCGTGCTCCTCCTGGTAATCGTTGAAGAATACCCCCTGAGAAAGAGGCAGGTTATAGAGCTCGAAGTAGTCATTTGAAACGCCAACGAGCTTGGCGGTATATCTCATGCCACTGAGCACTATGGTTGAATTGAACGAGATCTCGGGACTGATCCTTTTAACTGCCGGTATGGTGCTGCGTATTGCTTCCACGTCAAGAAGGGTGAGGCCCCTTGAGAATTTGTTGAGCTGCATCTCCCCTTCCTGGCTGTCTGAGCTTTTGTCCTGGACAATGGGACTGATGAGGATGTTATTAACACCTACCATCTTTATCTGGTCAAGTATCTCCTGCTGAGCCCCCTTGCCTATTGCCAGCATGCTGATGACAGCAGCCACCCCGAAGATGATTCCGAGGGCTGTGAGAATAGACTTCAGCTTGTTTGACAGGATCGACTCAACAGCGATGCGTATGTCGTGGCCGTATCTTTTGAACATATAATTCCTTCGTTAATTGCCTCTGTGAATCACGGATAATTTTACTGGTTGCGGATAACCACCCGCTGCTGTGTTGCGGTAGTATCCGTCCTGGTGCCGGCTGGTCTTCCCTGTCCGGTGCCCTGTCCGCCGGCGCCCCTCATCTGGCGCATTGCCTCACGCTGCTCCGGAGTCAGGTTTTGCATGTACTCGCGCATCTGCTCCGGGGTCATGTTTGCCGGAATCATTCCCTCACGCGGATTAGCGTTCTGCTGACGTTTCTGCTCCTCAAGCTGCTGCTTCTTGCGCTCCTTAATGGCGGCAATGAGATCCTCGCCCTGCAGTTTGAAATTGTCACCTTCAGACGGAATGGAGAGATAGAGCTTATCTCCTTCTTTGAGACCCTGTTCAACAATTACATCATTCTCATTTGATTCACCAAGCATTACTACCTGACGGGATCCATCCTTCTTGTAGACAAAAGGTATGCTGTCAACAGTGGCAAACACAGTCTCAAGAGGAATATATATCACATCACTGAATGTCTTTGTGATGATCTGGTTGCCAGTGGTCATGGAGGGCCTGAGGATGGGATCTGAACCGTCAACCTTGGTAATGACCTCAAACACCTTGGCATCAGTATTGGGAAGCTGCTCCCCGATATTGGCCACAGACATAACAGCGCCTGTATATGTTTTATCAGGGAAAGCGTCAACAGAGAGCCTCACCTCCTGCCCTGCCTTCACCTTGCTTACATCAATCTCATTCACATAAGTCTTTGAGATCATTGATGACAGGTCAGGGAGTGTGGCGACTACAGGATCCCACGGACTGATCTCGGACCCTACCTTGCGTTTTGCGCCGTTCCATTCCCTCTTGTATATAACCATCCCGTCTGACGGGGCCTTGATCACGAAGTTCTGGATAATATCCTGCATTTCGGAAACCTTTCTCCTCTGCTTTGCCAGCTGAATCTCAGTGTCCTTGATATCAGCCCTGGCCTGCCGGACCTTCAGGTCATAGTTGCTCAGAGCCTGTTCATAGGCTCGCTCGGCCTTGTCAAGAGAGATTTTTGCCTGCCTTATGGTTGTGGGAGGTTCATATTTTGACTGTTCAAGAGTGATCTGTGCTTCCTCCATGTTGAACTTGAGATTGACGAGGTCATCCCTGAGATTGCCCAGGGATATTGTTGTGTCAAGCTGCTTCTTGAGAAGCTCGGTCTCAAATGATTCCTGCCTGTCAAGTTCATCCTTGAGCGAGTTGTCAACACTGGAGCGGTCAAGGGTGGCCACGTATTCACCCGCCTTGACCTCTGTTCCCTCCGCAACAAGATCCTGTATCTTGATGCCCCCGAACCTCATGTTCCTGCTGGCAAGGCCTTCAGGACCCTTGATGTCAGTCGAAACCTCAGCCTGCAACTCACCTGTTGTGGTAACAACTATTTCAAAATCACCCTGTTGGACTTCGGTAATCAGGGTACCCATATCTTCCTTACCTGAAAGTCTGCTGATCACGATCATGGCAATAATCGCCACTGCAACAACGATCGCGGTAATGATAATAGTCCTTTTCATCTGCGAATATTTCTGTTTGTTATAATTAAGCCGTGAAATTATTACAAATTTAGGCTCCCTATGCTGATTTTAAGGAAACATTAACTTTCATTAACTTAACGAAACGTACAATCACAAAAACCGTTCAACAAATAGCCAATGTCATTAAAAGAGTATAAATTTTACAGATCTTTAACAATGACTGTCACGTCTCCTGCCAGTTTTTCAGCCATGGTTTTATCTCTTTCCTCTGCATAGATGCGCATGATAGGCTCGGTATTCGACTTACGTATCTGCACCCATCCTGTCGGGAAGTCAAGCTTAATTCCATCGCGGGTGTCAACCACCGCACCGGGGTACTCCTGCCTGAGCGCAAAGTCCAGTTTTGACATGTCTACATCACCGGTCAGGTCAATCTTCGTCTTTGCAATATAATAATCCGGATACTGACGACGCAGGACGCTGCATGCCACTCGCTTTCGTGCAAGATGCGTCAGGAAAAGGGCTATCCCGGCAAGTGCGTCGCGACCATAATGCAGGGCAGGATATATGACACCGCCATTCCCCTCTCCTCCGATAACCGCACCTGTGCGCTTCATCTCGGCAACCACGTTGACCTCACCCACGGGTGCTGAACTGTAGGTGCAACCGTGCCCCTCGGTTATGTCCCTCAGGGCCTTGGTTGATGACATGTTTGACACCGTGGGGCCTTTCCGGTGACCAAGAACGTAATCGGCCACCGAGACAAGAGTATACTCCTCGCCAAACATAGCACCGTCTTCACATATAATTGCCAGCCTGTCAACATCCGGATCAACAACAAAGCCCAGGTCAGCTCCGTGCTCTTTAACTACCCGTGAAATATCCCCGAGGTGCTCCGGCAGAGGTTCAGGGTTATGAGGAAACAGGCCGGTGGGTTCACAATAGAGCTCAAGTACTTTCTTTACTCCCAGGGCCCTTAGCAGGGCAGGTATGACAATACCGCCAACGGAATTAACAGCGTCCACAGCTACGGTGTAGCCTGCACCTTTTATGGCTTCTGTGTCTACCAGTGGCATATCAATAACAGATTGTATGTGCCGTTTCGTCCAGCTTTGATCAATCGTCTCCTTTCCCAGCTTGTCATAAGTTATATAGTCAAAATCAACCGCTTCGGCAAGGGCAAGCACTTCCCTCCCATCGCTGTCACTTAGGAACTCCCCGGCTTCGTTAAGCAGCTTGAGGGCGTTCCACTGCGCAGGGTTATGGCTGGCTGTGAATATTATCCCTCCTCCGGCCTTCAACCCCGTCACCGCCATCTCAACGGTGGGTGTGGTGACCAGTCCTGCATCAACAACATCTATCCCGACGCTGCGCAGCGAGGCATTAACAAGTGAGGCCACCATCGTCCCCGAGACACGGGCATCCCTGCCTGTAACAACCTTAAGTGGTCCTTTGCCGCGCCTTCTCAGCCATGTTCCGTATGCTGAAGCAAACTTTACAATGTCAATCGGGGTCAGTGATTCGCCAACCTTGCCGCCAATGGTTCCCCTTATGCCGGAGATGGATTTTATAAGTGCCATAACATGCTATTTATTTCCATCGGCAAAGGTGCGAAAAAGATCGGGGAGAAAACCGGTAAATAGTTGTAAATTTGCACCCTGAAAACAATGACCATGGAAAAAATGCCGGCTAAGCCGCCCAGAAAGAGACCAGAAAAACCGGTGACCGGTAAAGCTGCGGGAGAAAAGAAGAGAACCTTTAAACCGACCGACGAAAATGCTGCGGGAGAAAGGAAGAGAACCTTCAGGCCAGCCGACGAAAAGACGGAAGGAGAAAAGAAGCGAACCTTTAAGCCGGTGGCAGGGAAACCTGCAGGTGTAAGAAAGAGAAACGTTAAAACGGCTGCCTCAAAGGCTCCTGAAGAATTGATACGGCTTAACAAATACATTTCAAACAGTGGCGTATGCGCACGCCGCGAAGCCGATGAGCTGATCCGGACCGGACATATCTCTGTCAACGGTAAGAAGGTTACCGATATGGGCGTAAAGGTAAAACCCTCTGACAAGGTTGAATACAATGGGAAAGCGCTGACACCCGGCAAGAGGGTATACATACTGCTTAACAAACCCAAGGGGTATGTGACTACCGTTAAGGATCCGCATGCCGATGCAACCGTGCTTGACCTGGTCAAAGATGCAACAACAGAGAGGATCTACCCCGTGGGAAGGCTCGACAAATCCACCACCGGGGTGCTGCTCCTCACAAATGACGGCGACCTGGCGGGCAAACTCACGCATCCGAGTTTCGGTGCAAGGAAAGTTTATCATGTCTTTACCGACAAGGAGGTCACCAGGCATGACATGGAGCAGATCGTCAGCGGCGTGAACCTTGAAGAGGGCATGGTAGGTGCAGACGCAATCTCCTACCCTGAACCCGATGACCATACCCAGGTAGGCCTCGAGATCCACTCCGGACAGAACAGGGTTGTAAGACGCATGTTCGAGAAGCTCGGCTACCGTGTGCGTAAGCTTGACCGGGTAAGTTTTGCCGGCCTGACAAAGAAGAACCTTCAGCGCGGACACTGGAGGAACCTGACAGATAAAGAGGTAAGCATGCTCAAAAGAGGCATATACAAATAGAACCTCAACACTATGGAGCACAGGTCAGGATTTGTGAATATATTGGGCAACCCCAACGTGGGTAAGTCTACGCTGATGAATATTCTTGTCGGCGCGAAGCTTTCAGTCACCACCCCGAAGGCACAGACCACCCGCCACAGGATAATGGGCATCCTCACGGGTGACGGGTACCAGATAGTATATTCTGACACCCCGGGTATCCTGAATCCCAAATACAAGCTCCAGGCAGCAATGATGAAATCGGTTGAGTCAGCCCTTGACGATGCTGACCTGATTCTTTACGTGACTGACACAGTTGAGTCTGTTTCCAAGAACGAGGAGCATCTGGCACGAATCATCGCCTCCCCTGTACAGAAGATCATAGTGATAAACAAAATAGACCTCACGAACCAGGATGAACTGGAAAAGATGGTCGAAACATGGAGTACAATTGCACCCGGAGTTCCGGTGCTCCCCGTTTCTGCAATAAAAAAATTCAACACTGACCTGCTACTCAGGGAGGTCATCTCACGGCTTCCGTCAGGACCGCCATATTTTCCTGAAGACCAGCTCACTGACCGTTATGACAGGTTCTTCGTGACGGAGATAATCAGGGGAAAAATTTTCGAGACTTACCAGAAGGAGATCCCCTACTCAGTGGAGGTGGAGATAGAGAGTTACACCGAAGAGCCTTCCATCAACAGGATTGCGGCCGTTATTTATGTGGCGCGTGACAGCCAGAAAGGGATAATAATTGGCCATAAGGGGTCAATGTTAAAAAGGGTGGGTACGGGCGCAAGGAAAGAAATGGAGGAATTCCTCGGTAAAAAGGTCTTCCTCGAACTTTATGTCAGGGTAGCACATGAGTGGCGGGATAATCCGCGCATGTTAAAGAAATTTGGCTACCTGTAGTTTTAAATTGATTATGAGCAAGATAGCAGCAATAGTAGGCAGGCCTAACGTAGGCAAATCAACTCTCTTCAACCGAATGACGGAGAGCCGTGCCGCAATAGTGAATGAGGTAAGCGGGGTAACGCGTGACAGGCACTATGGGAGAGTTATATGGAACGGGGTCGACTTCTCCGTTATTGATACCGGTGGTTTCGTCGAGAATTCTGAAGATGTGTTCGAGAGCGAGATCAACCGTCAGGTGAAACTGGCTATCAGTGAGGCAGACGTTCTCATCTTCATGGTAGACGTTGAGGAGGGCATACACGAGCTCGACAAATCCGTTGCCGAGATGCTCAGAAAGGTGCCAAAGAAAGTCATTACCGTTGTCAATAAAGTTGACAACAACAAGCGTCTGCTTGACGCCACCGAGTTCTACGGTCTCGGCCTTGGCGAATACTTTGCCATCAGCTCCAACAACGGAAGCGGCACCGGCGAACTGCTTGATGAGATTGTGCGGCACCTCCCCGATACGGTTGAGGAGCCCGAACAGGAGATACCGAGGGTAGCCGTCGTTGGACGGCCCAACGTCGGTAAGTCGTCACTGGCAAACACCCTGCTCGATGAGGAGCGCAATATCGTCACCCCGGTTGCAGGCACCACCCGCGACTCAATCCACAGCCTCTACAATAAATTCAACACCCAGTTCCTTCTGATTGATACTGCCGGTCTGCGCAAAAAAGCAAAGGTGGATGAGGATATCGAATTCTACTCCATCCTCAGGTCAATAAGAGCTATTGAAGAGAGCGACATCTGCCTGCTGCTCATTGATGCAACCCGCGGCATTGAATCACAGGACCTAAGCATCCTAAGCATCATTCAGAAAAACAATAAGGGTTTCATCATACTGGTCAATAAGTGGGACCTGGTTGAGAAGGAGCAGGACAGTACCAAGAAAATTGAACAGGAGATAAGATCACGCACCGAGCCATTCACTGATTACCCGATACTGTTCATTTCAGCCATCACCAAACAGAGGGTGCACAAGGTGCTGGAGCTGATTATGAAGGTATATGAGAACAGAAGAAGAAAGATTCCTACATCGAAACTGAACGAGGTGATGCTCAAATACTTCACGGAAACGCCTCCACCATCAATCAAGGGCAAGCATATTAAAGTCAAATACGCTACCCAGATTCCGGCAGCTTACCCCACATTTGCATTCTTCTGCAACTTCCCCCAATATATTAAAGAGTCATATAAACGATTTGTTGAAAACAGGCTCAGAGAAAATTTCGAGTTTACCGGTGCCCCGGTAAAGATCTTTTTTAGAAAAAAATAGATAGCTTTGGTGTGATTTTTGCTGGAAATAACTCTCAGAGAGGAATGAAAAGATCGGTTATCATATTAATCATCTCCGCTATCGTCCTGATTGGATCGTGTAAGCCTATCGAGAGTCTTCCCGATGAGCCGGCGATTGAATTCAGGGCCTTTTCTCTCTTTGACATGGTTGATACTCTCGGGAACCCTGTTAAAGCAGGCAAGCTCACTTTCTATTTTGAAGACGGTGATGGCGACCTGGGCCTGGATGCCCCTAAGGTCCCCGGTATTGATCCGTCAGGAAACCTGTTTTTCAAGCTTTACCGCAAGAACGCGACCACCTTTGACCTGGCAGGGCCCACTGACCCGCTCTATCCTTCAGAATACCGGATACCATTTCTGGAAACCGGGGGACAGAACAAAATACTCAGGGGAACTGTTGACGTGACGTTGATGTACTACCTGTACGATACAACGGACACGCTTTATTACGACTTCTGGATAAGGGACCGTGGGGGTCATGACAGCAATACTGCCTCAACCTGCATTTTTGTTCTCGGGGAAAACGGCACCTGCCCGCCGGAATGATCAGACCCTCAATCCCATAAAGAGGACATCATCAACCTGCTCATTTTCGCCTCTCCATTCAGCAAAGAAATCCTTGATCTGTTTGTTCTGCTGTTCCATAGAAAGGGGTACGATCTCATCAATAAGGGTACGCAGACGGCTGATCTTCATCTTCTTAGCGCCATGTCCGCCAAACTGGTCACAATACCCGTCAGTGAAAAGGTACACTGTATCTCCTTCCCTGAGATGATACTCCTGGTCGTCATAAAATTTCTCCGTAACGGACTCGCCACCCACAGAAGAGCGATTGCCTCTGACATAATGCTGTTCTCCGTCAATCACAAGTATCACCGGTCTCATTGCTGAGGAAAAGACAAGCTGCCGGGTCTTCAGATTAAACTCACACACTACGATATCCATACCGTCATTTGACGCTTCCATCTCCTGGTTCTGGTTCAGGGTTGAGAAGATCTGCCGGTCTAGTTCATGGAGCACCTGTGATGGCCTTGTGATCTTTTTAACTGTGATAATATCCTGCAACAGGGCTGTCCCGATCATTGACATGAAAGCCCCCGGGACGCCATGGCCTGTTGAGTCTGAACAGACAATGACAAACCTGTCCTTGTCAATCCAGTCAAACCAGTAGAAATCTCCGCTGACAATATCACGCGGCTCGAAAAAGACAAATGCCTCCTTGAAGACTGTCCCCAGCCTTGCCGTATCAGGCAGCACGCTGCTCTGTATTCGCTTGGCATATTTGATGCTCTCAGTGATGTCAAGGTTCTTCTGGGCAAGTTCTTCCTTCTGTTCGTAGACCTCAGCAGTTCGCTTCTGCAGCTCATTCTCGAGAAACTCACGCTGTCTCCTGTGGGCCCTCTCGCGGAGCCTGATGATGACATAAACTATAGCTGCAACCAGGGCAACCAGTGAAAGTATAAACCACCACGTCTCGGTGAAGGGCTTCTGTATCACAAGATTGAATGATGCCATGGCAGCATTCTCCGGATCATCCCTCGTCAATGCTTCGACATTGAACCTGTAATGCCCGTCACTTAGTCTGTATGTAATTGACCTGTCAGTAGTTACCTCGCTCCACCCCTCGTCAAAGTTTTCAAGCCTGGTCCTGTATACTACATTGAGCGGATCACGGAGTGAGATGCCTGCATAGCTTATCTCCACCGTGTATGATGAACGGTAGGGAAGATTATAGCTATCCTGGTAAGGGTACTCTGTATTGTTGATCACCACGGATATAATTCCGGCCTGAGGTGCTGCTGTGATATTCTGTTCCATCGCCGGATGATAAGCAATGATACCTTCCGTGGTTCCCACATATACTGACCCGTCAGCAGTCTCCGTAATTGCATTCGACAGGCAGTCGCCTATCACCCCGAACTCCGTACTGAATGATCTCACGGATCCGGAGGCGGGATTGATGATGGAGAAGCCTTTTTCATGTCCGGTCCATATACGGCCGTCGGAGGCTATGAGCGTGCTGTAACAGTAGTTTGACAGCAGGCCGTCGGCCGTAGTATAGTTAAGCACGGTGTCCCCTGCAAACAGGAAGAGACCGTTGCCGCGCGTACCTGCACAAACAGCCCGGTCAGGGGATACTGATATGCTCTGGATGCGGTTGATCATCGCCCCCTCCATTACCATGCCCTCAGTCCGGACACCGCCCGTGATATGAATATAACAGAGTCTGTCAGTCTGTGTGGCTACCAGTACTTCCCCCTCCCTGTTGACAACCACCTGCGACACATTGTTGTGCGGAAGCATCTCTGACATGGTGTAGCCGGCCTTCTGCTTCCCGGTCTCCCTGTCGAGCAGTACCACCCCGTTCAGTGTCGCCAGCCAGATGTTGTCCTTATCCACTGCAACTGAGTTGATGTGGTTCTGTGCCGGGTTCCGGTCTACATAGTATTGACTGACCTTACCCTCCGGGTCCATCAGCCAGAGACCGTCACCCATGGTTCCTATCAATTTATTGCCACGGTCATCGGACGCCCAGGAGGCAATCCCTGATCCACCGGTTCTGGCGGTTAAGTTACGGAAGTTGGTGAAAGCTCCTGTCTCCGGACTGAAATCGTAGAGACCGTTACGGGTACCCGTTACAATCTGACCTCCGGCATCGCCAATGTAGTTTATCTCTTTGTTTGCATCAGGAACATGGAATGAAAATGCATTCGTGGTAACAGCCGCAAGACCACGGTTGAAGAGGCCGATCCAGATGTTCTCCTCCCGGTCCCTGAAGATTGTTCGGACATCATTGTCTGCCAAACCGCTGTTGACGTCATATGCGTTTTTGGCCTCTACAGAGGAGTAGTCTGCACTGAATTTCGCCCTTATCACGCCTGCTTCGCGTGTGGCAACAAGCAGTGACCTGTCTGGTCCGGAGATGAGTGCGGGTATACGCAGGTTCATGAGCAGAGTCTCTTCGACGGCTCCTGCCCTGAGCATACCGTCAACACGCCTTATCATGAAGAGCCCTGCACCATCAGTACCGGCAAACCAGGTATTCTCATCCATCTGGCTCAATGCCTGTATCCATGTATACTCCAGCTCCGGGAAGGAGCGCGATATTACTACCTTATCGCCCTCCAGTGCGCAGAGATAAAGGTTATCCTGCGTGGCTGCCAGTAGTGTGTCCCTGGCGGCGAAAGAGACATCGAATAGAACTATCCCTTCAGGCATGGTAAGCCTGGTGATCTTCTCTCCCCCACCGGCATCAGCAAGATATATTCCCCCGGTCTGGGTAACAATCCATATTTTTCCGTCAGGTCCCTCGGTAATACGGTTAATTCTGTCAGCCTCTGCAAGAGTCCTGGATACAAGCGACCCTCCCGGACTCCAGGTAAAGAGCGACCCGTCAGTCAGTCCAACCCACATGGTCCGCTCCCTGTCACAATACAGCGCATTGGGATAAACACCGGTCGGGATCTCGGGCAAAGTCACAGGATAAAACTCGAATCCGTCATACCTGAAAAGGCCGGTCTCAAGACCTATCCACAACAACCCGCTCTTATCCTGCTCAATGACACTCAGGTAACTGCCCGGCAGACCTGTATTAAGGTCATAGGTCCTGTAACTGTATGTCTGGGCCTGTGCCTGAACCGGCAAAAACAGCTTTGTCAGGCATACAAACAGCGCTGCAGTTAAAATACCTCCGTTCCTGAACATGCTTATTTTTTAGGGATAACCTTGATCCTTGGCTTATAGACGGGCACACCTCCGATAGGAGCACTGAAGAACTGCAGGTTTTCACCGTACTGGTTCTCAACGGTCATCACCACATTGTTGTTCTTCACAAGGTCTCCCTTCCTCTTGTAAAACCTGAAGTCGAGTGATTTTCCTATCTCTGCATCAAGAATCGGCATGCGGTCCTCAACCCAGTGGTCCTCCCCGGAGAGAGGCAGTACCTGACCTTTTCGCTCAACTGAGACGACAATGAAATTGCCGTCATTGTCCCAGTCAAAATTTCTCTGCTTGATATAGACACACCCGCTGTCGATGTAGGGATAGATATGAGAGACAAACGATGTATCATTGTTGTTCCACATCCTGAAGGTGTATTCGTAGGTGAAGGCGTTGGCTCCCTCAATGGGGACATTGGCGTCTGGTCTCCTTGAGAGGGCATACCTGTAAAGGTTACCGTCATCGCCGGAGACACCGTCACATATAATCTTGAAGACATTGCTGGAAAACTTGGGGTAATATTCACCGTCAGCAGGGTTGAAGGGCCCGAAAGTAAACCACCGCTCATCAAGCTTGCTATCCATCCCAAAGGCACGGGTGGCAAGCAGTGTTCCGCTCTTGTAGTTGCCGGAGGGGCTGATGCCCTTTGCATCAGTGTGGGTGTAGCATCCCTTGCCGCCATAGACGGAATAGACCATGCGGGTGTTCCAGAAGTTGTTCAGCTCATCGGTCTTGCCACCGATGTCGGCATCGTAGATCCTGATATAAAAAGGATCCTTGAAGTCTTTCGGAATGGTAAAGAAGAATGTCTGCGAAAAGTCATCATCGCCCCATGACGTTACTCCTCCGGCCGGGCCAAAAGTGATAAGGAACGGAATATTCTCATCCGGACCCGGTACTTCCTGGGCCTGGACCAGGGAGGGAGTGACAGTAATAAGGGTAAGAATGAGTGACAGTATATTGCGGGTAACTCTCATTGTCTTCATCAAAAATAATCAATTTCCGTTGGCAGTAACCTCAATGTCCTTACAAACACAAACCTCGCGCACCACACCACCTGCTCCCGGCAAAGAACTAACGATAAGTTGGATGTTATATTTTCCGGGAACCTGATAAACCTTGCTTGCCTCTAATCCTGTAGCAATGGTCTCATCTCCGAAGTTCCAGTAGTACTTTCCTATCTCCATCCCCGGGAGATAAGTCTCTCCGGCGTTCAGTACCAGTGTCTCTCCCGCTCTTATCCTGTCGGGCGAAGTGATCACCGGTTGCTCAATATCGGCTATCTCCAGTTCATAGAAGGCCTGTCTTTTCTCGATCCCCCCGGTGATGAGGTTTACAATATCAAGGCTGACATCATAGACGCCCGGCCCGGCATAACAGTGTTCAGCCGTGATTCCTGCAGCCCTGATGCCGTCACCGAAGTTCCACTCCCATCTGAAACCGGTCTTGACAGTGTCCTGTTTTAGTGCAGTCTCTTCAATGAACTCGTAGCAATAGTTGTTTTTCTGCAGGGTGTCGCAGGCCGACCACCGTATGATTGTTGATGCGAACCGGTAGATATCGTCACTGTAATTACGGCGGTTTGAGGAAAAGTAACCCTGCAACCCACCCTGTACGGCATAGAAGGCAAAATCATCAGCCGTGGAATTTATAGGCTCACCTAGCGCAACAGGCTTGGTCCATGATCCAAAGGCCAGGTTCGAGAACCAGATATCGAGTCCTCCCATACCGCCCTGCCTGTCAGATGCGAAATAGAGTCTCCCGGAACTGTGAAGGAACGGATGAATCTCGGCATCAGCACTGTTGACACTGTTTCCGGGGTTGACCGGCTCACTCCATCTGCCTTCAATATTCTCGCTTATGTAGATATCATATTTCCCCAGGCTCCCGGGCATGTCGGAACAGAAGAAAAGATACTTACCGTCAGTAGATAAGAAGGGATATGAGAGATTATATTCCGGATTGTTATATTCAAACGGCTGTATGTCTGTCCATTGAGAACCACTTCGCTTTGCGGTGAAGATACCCAGCCTGTTCGGCTCTCTCTTCCCCAGCTTACGGCCAGCGGAGTAATTCCTTGTAAAATAGAGGGTGTTGCCGTCGGAGGAGACTGAGGCAGGACCAATATTCGCATCCTTGCCCAGGTTGGTGGCAAAACGCACCGGACGATCAGGCGCACCCTCCTGATTGAAGGGCGCAAAATATAGTTCGTATAGCCGTATCCCCTCCAAATTTTTCCTGGTAAGGAAGGGATTTGTCTTCCTGTTGGAACAGAACAATATCCCGTCACTGAGTATCACCGGAGCCATATCGTCTGAACCGGATGAAATCTCAGCCACCTTGAAAACCTCAAAAGCACCGCCGGATTGTCCGTTAAGGAGAGGGAGAGAGAAAAAAAGGAGAAGCAACGTAACTGCAATATGTATCGGAAGTCTCTTCATCTTTTCAGAAATACCTTGGTGAAGTTGCACTTACGGAATACTCAAACTCATATCTCAGTGACACCTCATGAGTGCCCGAGGTGTATTTATTCAGGTGGCCAAGCTGGTAATCAAAAGAGTACCCTAGCTTAAGCTGAGGGGTTACCTGCAGGTCAAGAAGCGCCACTGCCGCCTTCTCGGCAATTCTGTAAGAGCCTCCTATCCACAGCATGTCGGCAAATATCAGGTTTGCATTAAGATCAACCTCAATCGGTTCCGTCATTGAATAGCGTACCAGTACTGAGGGTTTGACCTTGAAACCGTCAGAGAAACTGATCAGGGTTCCGGTCATAAAATATGTCTTGAACATCATGAAATCTGGTGTCACTGCTGACAGATCCTGTGCATCACTGATGTAAGTAAGTATTGATGGCACCGACAAGCCTGCGAAGAACCTGTCAGTGTAGTAATATAATCCTGCGCCGACATTGGGAAGTGCGTACCTTATATCACCTGTAAGAAGCGGGTCAGGAGGATTGCCGTCAGGGAACCGGAGGTTATTGTAATTGGTGTTGCTGAGATCAAGCCCTCCCTTCAGTCCCATAGATAGTTTCCCTTTTCCAAGGCGTACGTTGTAGGCATAGAACCCGTAAATAGCGATATCCTTTGTCACGCCGTAAGTCATGTAATCAGCTGCAAAACCGAGGGCTACCTTCTCACGCTTGTTCACCGGACTGTGAAGTGAAAGGCTCTGAAACTGCGGTGCCCCGACAATGCGCGCCCACTGTTTGCGGTATGAGAGGTTTGCGCTTAGTGCGCCACGCGAGCCGGCATATGCCGGATTAATGATGAGCCCGTTGGTAAGATACTGACTGGTGATGGGCGTCTGCTGGGCGCTGACAGCCTGCTGAAGAGCAAGAGCAAAAACTAATAATATGTATATTCTGCCCTTCATTCTATCTCCGGAGAATTAAGAAACCGCTGATATTTGCCGTATACTCGGGCACACTTATATCCTGCGCACCCCTGATGGTAAGCAGAAAATAATAGGTACCCTCCGGCACTTCATTCCCGTTCAGATCGAGGCCGGACCAGGCACTGACCGGGTTATCACTCCGATAGTCTTCGCTTCTGTAAACAACAGCGCCGCCGGTATTAATGATGACCAGCTCGTTGAATGTGTACTCCAGTCCTTCAATATTGAAATAATCATTGATATTGTCTCCGTTGGGAGTAACTCCCTGAGGAATAGTCAGTTCCGGCACCTTCAGTGTCACGCTGACATCATCGGCAACACACTGTCCGTTTGTCACTGAAAAAATGAAGGTATTATCACCGAAGCCGAGCTTCCTGACTTCTGTGGTCTTTTCACCGGCCGATGTGAAGACCGGCTCACCATCACCGGATTGAAAGTCATAACTCCATGATGCTGAACCGTCGCCGTCAAAGCTGCCTTCAAGCAAGGCTGCAAACTGGTAAGGAAGGAGTATCCTGTCTGCGCCGGCACTGATATTCTCCGGCATGAAGTCAACCGTAATCGTCACGGGTTCCGATACTGAGGTACAACAGTTGTTCTCTCCCGAATAGACATTGCGTCTGAACTGGGTGGTGCCGGCAAGAAGCGGCGGTTGATAGCCGGCTGTGTTATTTGTACCTGCCGCTGTTGCCCAGTCGGGTGATGCTGAGGCCTTGCTCTCCCACAGATAACGGAATTTGCCATCCCCTCCTCCGGGAGTGTTACCCGCGAGCGCGGCCGGCACCGTTGTGTTACAGACGGCCTGGTTTGCAGTAACAGTGTTGCTGGTGATAAGAGGAAGGACTGTTATCCTGAAGTCTGAGTTCTCAGAGCAGGCGCCTGATGTAACGGTTCTCCGGTACCATGTTGTTGCCGTCATGGTACTCGGCTGGAATGTCTGGGCAGTTGTGCCCAGGCTTGTGAAGTTCACATTGTCCGTTGACGAAGCCCACGCATATGTAAAAGCACCGAGCCCTCCTGCCGGTATGCCTGACAACAGTGCGGGAGCAGTCCCCGTACAGATGGTATCGTGATCCTGAGCCGGCAGACTGATGGCGAATCCTGTTATCCGCGGGTCAACGGTGATCCTGATGTTATTGCTTGTGCTGGTGCAGGCTGAGGAGGTCACCACGCGCCTGTACCAGGTGCTGGCCGTCAGCGCTGTGCCGGGAAGATCCTCGGCCGAGGCCCCTGCCATGTTGGTGAAGGTAATACCGTTGGGACTGTTCATCCACTGGTATACATAGGTCCCTGCCCCGGCACCGTTGGAAGGAATCGTGCCGTCGAGGGTGGCGGGAGAAGAACCTTCACATATTGTCTGTTCAGCAGAAATATTGTTACCGGTTATGGATGGGTGTGATACGAGCTGAACCGTATTGCTGACCGACTGGCATGTGTTGTACGGTCCGCTGTAGACCGTGCGCCTGAACCATGTTGTACCCGGGGAGTCGTCCTGCGGGTCATAGCCGATGCCGGTGTTTACGGCTGAAGCAGGTGACCAGTTGGTGTTATCCGGACTGCTCATCCACTGGTAAGTGTACAGGGGGGATGCCCCGCCGCCTGGAACACTACCCGTGAGATTGGAGAAGAGTGTCCCCTGGCAGATGGTCTGGTCAGCCGAAACAGTGTTGCCAGTGACAGAGGGCAGTATAGTGACGGTGACCGGAGTGCTGATGTCAGTGCAGGCACCCGAGTTGACAATACGATGGTAGTATGCCGTAGCCATGAGAGCCTGCGGGTCATACTTCGGGTTGGTATTCGTTCCGGATGCATCTGCCCAGGTAAGGTTGTCAGCGCTCTGCTCCCATGAGTAAAGGAAGATGCCCGTTCCGCCGGAGGGCCCGGAATTAAGCTGGTAAAGGGCGTGCGGATCCTGGTTATAGCACAGGGTTGTGTCTGCCCCTACAAGGTTGCCGGTGATGCGCGGATGAACGATAATCCGCACAGCTTTGCTTATGTCGGTAATCCCTGCTCCATCGTCAACCACCCTCCGAAACCATAGTGATACGGATTCTGTTGCAACAGGCGTATAGTCGATGCCTGTGCCGGTGACGTCTGACCAGGTCAGGTTATCATAGCTTCTTTGCCACTGGTATGCATATGTTCCACTGCCGCCGGCCGGCCTGGTACCGGAAAGCTTCGGCGGAACCATACCCTCGCAAATTGAGTCTAGTATAGCCAGGCTGGATGCGACGTATATCTCATTGAAGAGGAAGCCGTTAAGTGGAAGATTCAGGTTGTTCCTCTGTACACCAGGGAAACCGTCCTTATCCGGATCACCGGCACTGTGAGTCCCGCTGAGGCCGCCGGCGACCGTTGCAGTGCCGGGAAATACGCCGTTAGTCCAGATAAGACCTCCGCCACCGCCACCACCTGCGCCGTTCTGGTTGACGGTGTTTCCTCCTTTGCCACCGTCAACTGCAAGCACGGGGTTTGTGGTGTAAAATCTTGTGCTTATGATTACTGAGCCGCCGCCACCACCACCGCCAGCTCCGCTGTTTATCACTGTGTTATTTATTGCTGCTCCGCCCCTGGCTGATATCAGTCTCCCGTTACCACGGATGCTGTCAGCATGAATAATAATTATTCCGCCACCGTTGGCTCCGGCTGATGTTGTCGGGACGGTCAGCCACACTGAGGCACCGCCGCCGCCACCCAAAAAGACACCGTTGTTGAGCGCCGTGGGGCTCACGGAGTACCCGCCCCTTCCCCCGGTAAGCAGTCCGGCACATGATGGCACTTCCACATCGCCTTCGCTGCCGGCACCGTAGTTAGACCCGCCACCACCACCGGAGAAATGCCCGTTGCCGCCGCCACCGCCGGTCAGATTCACACCCTTACCCCTTGCCAGGGCGGGATAAAGCGGATCATTCGTCGCCGTGCGGAGACCAAGACCTTCTCCCTTATAACCCGAGGCACGAGACCATATACTATAGGACTCAAGCCTCATTGTGTCATCAGTCTGCTGGCAGTATCCGTTGCCCTGGGCAGTGATGCCTCCTTTGAAACCCCTGCCGCTGACATTGATATCAGCATTAAGGGTGAGAGTTCCCTTTACAAGGAACGCCAGCACTCCGCCTTTTGCCGAAGCTGAGTCCCATGGCTGGCATGTCAGCTCGGCGTTTACAACCGCACTCCTGTAAGATCTTACCTTGATGAGCTGAACCTTACCCGCTGCATCATAAGGGTGAAGCAGGTTCCTTGAAAAGGAGACCCGGTTCAGCCCACCGTTGACTGCAGAGACAATGAGAATCTCATACAGACCCGGAGTGCCAATAGTATTCTGATAGTTGCCGGGCAGGGTAGCGCCGGCATTGATCCTGACGCCGCTCATCTGTATCACTATTACGGTATCGCCTACAGCAAACAGGGATACATTGTCTACTATGACAAAATCGGAACCGACAGCAGTAACTCTGGCATAATCGTTAACATTTCCGGTAACCAGGGGTGTCTGTGCTGATATAGAAGCGCCCCCGCAGGAAAGCATAATAATGAAGATTGCAAGATAACACCGGGCTATTTCGGACAATCTGTGGGGCATTTTAAGGCTATAATCTGCTAATATATGTAATTATAACTTAAAAATGCCCGGATTATTTTAGGTGTCATGTCTTCCTTTGGGTTCTACCGTGTAAAGCAGAGGAAACTCAACAGTAAAGGTTGTGCCGCTATCATGCTCAGTATCAAACCATATAGTCCCTCCGGCAGTTTCAACATAACGCTTGACAATTGAGAGGCCAAGTCCCATTCCTGACGATTTTGTGGTAAAATTAGGTGTGAACATCTTAGGGATCAGTTCTTCGCGAATACCCGTCCCGTTGTCAATAAACCTTATCTGAACCCGGTCGACCGTTGCTGAAACAACAATCTGTATCTCCCCCTTACGGTCAGATGGAATTGACTGAATAGCGTTCTTGAGGAGGTTTGAGAATATCCCGTTAAGATGCTCCCTGTCAGCCATTATCATCGCTTTGCTTATGCTCCCGCTTTCAAGTGTGATTGCAGCGTGCTCTGCGTTACCGAACATGCCGAGGGTTGTCCTTAGCTGTGCAAGTACATCAACTTCAGCTGGTTCAGCCCCGGGTAGCCTGGCAAAATAGGAGAATGCCGAAGCAATGTTCGAGAGGTTGTCAATATATTCAATCTGATTATCGGTAAAGCTCCTCAGTTTTGCGTCAAAATCGGGCACCTCGTCTCTCCACCATTTGAACAGTTGCTGCACGTTCAGCTTCATCGGTGTGAGAGGGTTCTTAATCTCGTGGGCTATCTGTCTGGCCATCTCACGCCAGGCCATCTCACGTTCAGTGCGGGCAAGCTTGCTGGCGCTCTCCCCCAGTTCATCAGTCATCCGGTTATACTGCCTCACCAGCTCCCCTACCTCATCGCGGCTGCTATAACTGATATGTTCGTTCTTCCTGCCGTAAACCACGGAACCCATTGCCTGCTGAAGCATGTAGAGGGGGGAGGTGATCCTCTCACTGAGAAATACTGCCACCCACATCATAACTACCAGCAGAAGCAGGGTGAAATTTATCAGCGTTACCACCAGATTGGTGACCTCCTTGGTGAGGAGATTCTGCATAGCGAAATAGGGCACGTTGAGCCAGGCCAGAAGCTCGTTGTTCTCATTGTAAAACGGCAGGTAGGCAGAAAGATAACTCAGCTCACCAATGGTCTCCTCACCTATATACTCCTCCTTTCCTGCCTCAGTCAGCATGCCAAAGGCTATGGGATCAATCATACTTCCCTCAAGATTCCGGGCAAAGACTTCAGGCCGCGAGGTGGCCAGAAGCATGCCTGAGGGAGAGTAGAGGTTGATATCGGTGAAAAAGACGTTTGAGAACTTCACCAGGAGATGATTCAGGGAGGGATAATCCAGTGCCTGCCAGCCTCCTTCAAGAGATTGCACTGATGACAGTTTGTGTTCAAGCTCAATTGAAAGCGAAGTAGCTTTCTCACGGATGATCCTCATGTGATTGGTCCTGAACTGCCGTGTGCTTAAAATCAATGCTCCTGCAATAACTACAATGAAGACTACGGACAAGACAGCGGCAAAGGATAGCTGGAGCCTTCTCCGGAAGGTGTCAATGTTCAGCAGTTCTCCGGGATGTCTTGTAAAAACCACCAAAACCGTAAATGAAAAAATCAGGATAATAATGAAGAGATAGGCAAACGTAATAATCCTGTCCATCAGCGAGACCGTCTTTGTAGTAAGAGCCAGGGTCATCTCGCCCCGGTTATAATAAAGATGCTTGTATCCGTTGGCATGTTCAACCCTGTATTCGTCTCCTCCCTCAGGCGGTGGGGTTAACCGGTTATCATAAGGATAATCGCCTGACCGCAGCACCAGCATTCCGTCTGAGTATTTTGCATAGGAGACATCCCTGAGTTTCGGGAATCTCTGGTGGTTGCCATCGAGCAGGAGTTCCGGGTATCCGGCCAGGTAGGCTTCGATATGACTGACAAGCTCAATAAAAAGACCGTTGGTGACTGATGGGGAGACTTCATAAAACAACCTGGAGAAATACCAGGCACGGCCTGTCTGGTTTTGCATGAACCAGAACCCTGTGCCCGTAATGGTGTCGCCCTCATTCCTTACCCGGTTGTCGAACCATGCAAAACAGTTATCCGCAGATGAGCCTGTTCCGGCAAGGGCCAGCGGCGAATCGCTACGGCATATTACTATATTCAGATCATAGTTCTCCCAGTAACCGTTGAAATAGTTATCCTCAAGATACCTGTAAACGGTATTGATGTCAGATGCAGAGACATTCGTGCGTCCTGCCATCTCCGCCAGTATTGTGTCATTCCTCAGTGAGGGCCACATGTCAATGAGCATTCCCTCCGCAACCATATCATTATCGTTTGCAAGGGAGATTGCCATGACCTTCATGTTACGGTCCTCCTTAAGGTCGGAGTATCTTATCACCATTGTTGTGGCGAAGATGCCCGTAATCACCGAGAAGAATACAATGAGCGATATTTCCGAGAAGGATCTTTTCTGCCACAACAGAACCGTCAGCAGGAGAAGCAGAATGTAGAGCACACCCCATGCACTGCACGCTGTCACCGCCAGACAGGCAACAGGCAGTATAAGCGCCGCAACAGCCGATACGGCAAGATTAGTCTTCAGGGACCACTCCTGCATCATTCTGCAAGCCTTTAGGAACAGGATCACCGGTACTGCAAGAAGCATCATGACGGCGATGAAACCGGCCAGGCTCATAAAGCTCATATCGAGGATATTGAAAGCCTCAAAGCTGATAGCGGAGTTAAGTACAAGATCTCTTAACAGTGCTTCCCCTGCCAGGAAGGCAACAAAACCCGCCCCGATGACTGCACCAGGGGCCGCCAGGTGCCAGACACCCTGACCTTCCCAGGCTGAATTGAAAGACCCGCTCCTGAATATCAGTTTCAGCCCGGAGACAATAAGAAGCCCCAGCAGAATCACATGGCCCACTGATGGCAGCAGGCGACCTGCCGACCACAGGAAGGGAGAGAAGAGCTCCGTGGAGCTGACTGACGGCGGAATACCCGCAAGCAGGACTACAGCATAAATGATTGTAAGTGAACCAAATGCCAGCAGTATTGAAACTGTGTCGCCCACCTTCTTGCCATAATACCCGGCCGCAAGAACCACAAGCCTTACAAGCAGGAAGATAAAGATAAGCCAGAGCAGCACCGGTACAATTATGAAGACCGTATTGGGCTTCCGGTCAGGGAAAACCAGTCCGAAATGAAATTCATTCTCTGAACCCATAATCTGGAATTCCGAGGCAGCCTCATCAAACGTAATCTTAGCCGAGGAGGGCAGCCAGTAGGGCTTCGGAAATCCCGACCTGAGCAGGTTGTTGACAATGGGATACTGCCTGTATACTTTAATCAGGCCCAGCATATCATAATCTCCCGTTTGCCTGTGAACGGGGATGAACCACTTGTTGCTGAAGAAGACAGGCTTGTGAGCATCAAAACGGTCCTCATAGGTGACTGGAAAGGCAATACTGTTGTTTGACCAGTAAGAAATAGTGTCCGCTTTATATACAAGGATGGTTATTCCCTCCTCCTCAGCATCTATTCCGGTACTGTTGTGAAACAAAACGGAGGGATCATCATCCTCCAGCGCCTGTCTCTCTACCTCCTCAAGAAGAAGTGCGGCCTGCTTTTCCATTCCGGAAAGCCTGGCATCAAGGCGGGATGTCCGGAAACGCCATTCCAGGTCACTGAAGTAAAGCTGATCAGCTCCTATGGCAAGAGCAACTGCCGCAAGCAATGCTACAATGACTATCCTGATATTCTTAAGCCTTCCGGGCATAACTTCATTCATGATGATAGGGATCACCTGCTATTACCGACAGCACCCTGTAAAGCTGTTCTGCGAACAATAATCGTACCACCTGGTGAGAGAAGGTGAGTTTTGAGAGTGAGATAAGCTGATCTGCCCTGGCTTTGACAGAGGGGTCAAAACCCCATGGCCCGCCAACAACAAACACTAATCGCTTTTTCGGTAATGTCATTGTGCTCCTGAGCCAGCCCGCCATCTCAATTGTTGAAAAACTCCTGCCATGCTCATCAAGCAGCACCACATGATCATCGCTCCTGAAGACGGAAAGCATCTTCTCCGCCTCCTTCGACATTGCCCTGTCAGCCGATCTGTTGCCGGGGTTTTTTACATCAGGTAGAGTGACGATCTCGAAACGGGCATATTTTAATATCCTCTTGCCATATTCCGCAACCCCGTCCCTGATCCAGGTCTGATCAGTCTTTCCCGTCAGCAGAAGAACAAGCTTCATTAATTAATCAGAGTTTGTTGAGTCAGACAAATATAATAATTAAGGCCTTAAAAATCAGCCCGGGAAGCGCAGAATTAAAAGTGGTTCGGTTTTTGATAATTATAGTTAAATTTGCCATGTCCTTAAATGTATTGCATAAAGGCACCGAAATGAAAAAAAAATTAATAGCTGCAGCAGGGGTGCTGTTCATCATCGTATCCCTGCTTGCTGCCCAGGAACAGCCCAGGATACCATCGGGTATCGCCATAGCCTTCCGCTCAGGGAGTGCTTCCGGGCTATCCGAATATCTGAACAGCACCGTAGAACTGGTGCTGCCTGACAAGGAGGACTTCTACAGCAAGAGTGTTGCTGAGACAATCCTGAAAGACTTTTTCACCCGTTACCGCTCCCGTGAGTTTGTCATCAAGCACCAGGGAGCAAGGGGTGACGCACAGTATGCCATCGCCAGCCTTGAGACCGACAAGGGGCGTTTCCGCGTATACTTCCTCCTTAAGAAGGTCGACGGCAATCCGCTTATACACCAGATCCGGATAGAAACAGATAATGAGTGATCCCGGCCTCCGGTCGTTTATCCTTAATGCTCTCGCTGAAGATACAGGAAGCGGTGATCACAGTTCGCTTGCATCCATACCTGCCTCAGTAACCGGTCGCGCCAGGCTCCTGATAAAGGAAGATGGCATCATCGCCGGCATTAACGCTGCAAAGGAAGTGTTTCACATCACTGACCCGACACTGGAGACGAAAATTCTCCTCAACGAGGGTGACAGCGTTGGTTATGGCGACATAGCCCTTACCGTTGCCGGCAGCGTGCATTCGATACTGCGGGCCGAAAGGCTGGTTCTCAACATAATGCAGCGCATGAGCGGTATAGCCACAGCCACTGCTGTTTATGTTGAGAAGATCAGGGGAACCAATGCACGTATTACCGACACACGCAAGACAACTCCTGGCATGCGGATGCTGGAAAAGGAGGCCGTAAGGCTTGGCGGAGGGATTAACCACCGGATGGGGCTCTATGACATGATAATGCTAAAGGATAACCACATAGACTATGCCGGGGGCATTGCTGAGGCGGTAAGACGTACCCGGGAATACCTGATCATGAACAAACTGCCGCTGAAGATAGAGGTGGAATCACGAAATCTACAGGAGGTAAGGGAGATACTGGCTGCAGGCGGGGTTGACCGGATCATGCTCGACAATTACACCATTCCCGATACCAGGGAGGCCGTAGCACTGATCGGCGACAGGGCGGAGACGGAATCGTCAGGAGGCATCACCCTGACAAACGTGAGGGAGTACGCACTTTGCGGCGTTGATTACATATCAATAGGGGCTCTGACCCACCATATAAAAAGCCTTGATATGAGCCTCAAAGCCTACTGAAAAACTCTATGAACGCCAGGGAATCGTTAATTGCCAGGAGGGACAGAATAAGAAATGCAGTACTGCCGGGATTTGACGGGGCACCGCTGGAACTGGTAGTAAAATTGATTGCTGAGGGACTGTTCGGACGGGGGGTTCTGGTCACCAGGGCCTCGTCAATAGCCTTTAACATGCTGATGACGTTGCTCCCTGCCACTATCTTTCTCTTTACTCTCATTCCTTTCATTCCCATACCAAACTTTCAGACCGAGCTGGTACGGCTCTTTGAGAACATGTTTCCGGTGGCAGCATACAGTCTCCTTGAGACCACCATCGTTGACGTGATAACCAACAAAAGTGGCACCCTGCTTGTCCTGATGTTCATTGCTACCATCATTTTCTCAACCAATGGAATTCATGCACTTATACATGCCTTCAACGTCTCAGCGCATGGTTTTGTGAGCCGCTCATGGCTTCAGCAGAGGAAAATTGCAGTATTCCTGCTGCTGTTCATACTTTTCATGTTCTATGCCTCAAGCGCACTAATCATTCTGAGCCGGTCAGTGGTGGACAGACTGGTTGAGTTGGGAGCGCTGGAGCTCAACCTCGTTTACTATGTGATAATGGTCTTCAAGTGGATACTGATTGTTGCCATGCTTTTCTTCGCCATTTCAACCCTTTATTATTTGGTTCCCGCCCGCAAAAAGGATTTCCGGTACATCTCACCCGGGTCAATAGTGGCAACGACGCTCTTTATCATCACCTCTCTCGCCTTCTCAGCCTATGTAAATAACTTCGGACAGTACAATAAGCTGTATGGTTCCATAGGAACGCTTATCATCATTCTGATCTGGCTGTACCTGAACTCTGTGGCCCTTCTGGTAGGGTTCGAGCTGAATGTCAGCATCAGGGCCGCCACCTGCAGCAAAACGCCGGCAGACAGGTAATCGGCCGGGGCACGGGCGGAAGATGAATCCCAACATACAGGTAACAGGCCGGGGCACGGACGGAAGGTGTACCCCTGCATTACAGCTGTTACGTGCAGCAGGGCACCGGGGTAATAGGCAGTCTGTTAACTTGTTATATGGACCCTTCCAGGCTACCCGCAGTGCAGGTGCTCCTTCACCAGCTTCGCTATGGCCTCGTTGTTGCCGTAGAGCTCTTCGCTAAGGCTCTTGTCATTGTATGACCTGAGCTTCGCCGCGAGGTTGTCAATCACTCCTGCCGGGAAGACCCCGTCCTTCTCGAAGTGGCTCCTCAGGCTGAGCAGCGCATCGGCCGAATCCCAGCATGATGCAGGGAGCGACTCAAGCTTCTTCGCCTCGGCCTTCTTCTTCTCCTTGAAAATATTGTAGTCGACATATAGCCTCTCAGCCATCTCCAGCGCTCCGGGCATCTCCAGCCCGTGCTGTATGGCCATGGCTATGCCTGCCATCAACATGTAGATGTCAGCCGAGCCGTCAGGAGACCGCAGCTCAACGGTCTGCCTTGAGATCTTGTCAGCCTCGCCTGACGGCTCAGCCGGGTTGGCATCATGAATCATATGAGAGGCACCAAGCCAGCCCAGTGGCACCCTCACCAGTACCGACCGGTTACGATCGCCCCAGCAGATGTTCGTCGGCGCCTCCTGGTGCGGTACGAGCCTGAGGTACGAGGTGGGAATGGTGTTGCCGAAAGCCGTCAGACCCTTGCTCAGATCAAGAATCCCGGCGATCATCTTCCTCGCAGTGTCACTCAGCCTTCCGTTTTCTATCATCACGTTACGGCCACCCTGCTCGAGCATCAGGTGGATATGCATCCCTGAACCGGCTTTGCCTACGGTGATCTTCGGGGCGAAGCTGATCTCCACACCGTACTCATAACCCAGCATACGCAGTATCCACTTGGCAATGATTATATGTTCAACAGCCTGTTCAAGAGGCACATGCAGAAACTCAATCTCATGCTGCTCAAAGTCATCACCATCTTTTGAGAAGCTACCCACCTCGGAGTGGCCATACTTGATATGGCATCCGGCCCTGGCGCAAAGCTCCAGCGCCTCAACACGCAGATCCTCAAACTTGGCAAAGGGCTTCGACTGATGATATCCCTTCTGGTCAAACAGAGGATAAAGCTCATCGCTCTCAGACCTTACATAATATTCCAGCTCTCCCAGGGCCCTGATGGTGAACCCCGTGGCAGCAGTAAACCTCTTTATCGCTTTGCGAAGTATATACTCCGGAGAGCTTTCAAGAGGCTTCCCCTCTGAATTGTAAAATGAACAAAGGATCTCAAGCGTGGGTGTCTGCGTGAACGGATTGACAAATGCGGTGCGATAACGCGGCATCACATATAGATCACTGGACCCGGCTTCAATAAATGAAAAGAGGCTTGAACCGTCAACACGCTCACCGGCAGTGAGTATGGAAGCAAGATGATCACGGCTGTAAGGGACAAAATTCAGCGACTTGAGCTTGCCGTCACCTGCTGCATACCTGAAATTGACCATCTTAATGCCCTTGGCCTCTATGAACCTGATGATGTCATCAGATGTGAACTGGTCTGCCGGCTTCCTGAGAAACTGAACCAGCTCATTGCGGCTCATAAGTATATCATTGCTCATCATTTGCTACTTTTAATGATGGGCAAATCTAAAAATTTATAGATACAAAAAGCACCACCTTTGTCATAAATGAATATACTCTTTCTCCTGACAGGCCTTGTTAGTGATTTTTTTCTACTTTTGGTCCGCACAACGGACCCGGATGAAAAAGCTGTTATTTATTGCCGCCATCATTGTTCTCTCATCATGCCAGAGGGATAAGGGGCTCGACTGGTTTTCCACCGCGAAGGCCGGCGAATACTTCAGGCTGGTGGAGCAGGTATGCAACAGTGACAACGGCATGCTCTGGGGAGAGATCCTCTACGGGCCTGTCATGTACGTCGACAACCGCAACCGGGCCATCTATGCCAACGTGGCTGACAAGGAGGATAACCTGAAGGCCCGTGACGGGATCTTCACCGGGATTTTGCCAAAAGAGAGAATCATTACCAACAACATGATAGAGTTCGGGGGTGTCAGGTATGCCATGGTGCCGCTTCCGGAGACGGAGGACAGCTACCGCATGGTTACCCGCACCGTGCACAGCCTCTTTCACTGCTTCCAGGAGCGCCATGGACTGAAGCCATCAACCTTCAGCACCAGGCACCTGAATGACAGGAATGCGAGGCTCTACCTAAAGCTCGAATGGAAGGCACTGACTTATGCCATCGGCTCATCGGGAGAGACACGCAACCAGGCCATCCGCGATGCACTGGTATTCCGTGGCGCCAGACGCGAGCTCTTCCCCGAAGCCATCACTGACGAAAATAAGTTCGAAAATTACGAGGGTCTGACCACCTTCACCTATATAAAATTATGCACATCGGGCCCCGAGGAGATGAGAAAGAGAATCCTCGAATATCTGGACAGGATTTATCAGAATAACTCCTATGCCTGGGGATACGGGTTTGTTCACGGTGCTCTTTATGCCACACTTCTCAACGACAAAGACTTCGATTTCAAGCAGATACAACAGTCGGACTTTGACCTTGGCAAGGCTGCGCTTGAGGCTTATAACGTAACCCTCCCGGAAGTCTGCCGCGACGTTGCAGGCTCCCTGGCCATGAACTACGACATACAGGCTATCAGGGTGGAAGAGAGCGAGCGCGAGGAGATGATCAATGAAAACATTCGCCGTATTGTGACAACCTTCAACGAGAAGCCCGTGGTGACCATCACCATGGAGAGCCCGAACTTCAGCTTCGAGCCTGAGGATATCCATTTCCTTGATACCCTCGGCACCCTCTATGAGAGACTGCGCGTCTCCGACAACTGGGGGAGACTGGCGGTTGATGAGGGCGGAGCCCTGCTTACCAATGACCTGCATACGCTGAGGGTCACAGCCAAGGAGATAGTGGTGGAAAAAACCCATCTCTCAGGCGCCGGCTGGCACCTGGTGCTCAATGACGGATGGCAGGCAGTTGTGGCAGGCGACGGCAGCTATAACGTAACGAAAAAGTAGCCCTCCCGCTTTGCGGGACTGCGTCGCTTCGCTCCTTGTGTGCCCTGAGCTCTGAGCCCTCCCGCTTTGCGGGACTGCGTCGCTTCGCTCCTTGTGCGCTCTGCACCCTATTTTCTGCTCTTAAGGTGCGCGAGGCTCTCGTGAAGCGTGGCAATTTTCGTCCGGGCATCAGCCTCCTTCTTCCTCTCAAGCGCCAGTACCTTTTCCGGTGCATTGGCGACGAACTTTTCATTCGAGAGCTTCTTCATGACCGCAGCGAGGAACCCTTCCGTATAGATCAGTTCCTCCTCGAGCTTCCTGATCTCCTCCTCATGGTCAATGCCATCAGTGAGCGGGACGAAGAACTCCGAGGTGTGTATCCTGAAGGAGGCAGCGCCTTCAACCTTGCCGTCAACAATCCTTATCTCCGAGAGATTGCACATCCGGATGATTACCTGGTCAAACTCCGTTCCGGTGGTGCCGGCAACAGCACAGAGAACCAGCGGCTCCCTGACAGGTATATTCCTCTCTTTGCGGATTGCCCTGACTGCAGTGACGATCTCCCTTGCCGTTTCAAAGCGGGTGAGCATGCCGGCTTCATATGGTGCGGGAAGAGGCATCTGCGAAACCATAATACTCTCTCCGTCCTTTCTCTCTCCAAGCCTCTGCCATATCTCTTCCGTAATAAAGGGCATGAACGGATGGATGATCTTCATCAGCGTCTCAAAAATCTCAAGGGTGGCCCGGTGCGTCTTACTGTCCATGGGCTCCTTGTACCCCGGTTTTATGATCTCGAGATACCATCCTGAGAAGTCATCCCAGAAGAGCTTATATGCCTGCATCAGAGCATCGGAGATACGGTAACGCACAAAGTTGTCATCAATATCTGCCAGCGTCTTGCTGATTGTATCCTGCATCCAGTGCACAGCAGCCTTTGATGAAGCGGGCTGTTCTATCGTTTCATCGGTGGGCATGGTTATTACCAGCCGGAACGCGTTCCATATCTTATTGGCGAAATTGCGCCCCTGCTCCGGCAGGCTGTCATCATAGAGAAGGTCATTCCCGGCAGGAGAACAGAGCAGCATCCCTACCCTTACCCCGTCAGCTCCGTACTTCTCCATCAGCGTGATAGGATCAGGTGAGTTGCCGAGCGATTTCGACATCTTGCGCTTCTGCTTATCGCGAACGAGCCCGGTGAGGTAAACATCATGGAACGGCTCACGGCCGCGATACTCATACCCTGCTATGATCATCCTGGCAACCCAGAAGAACAGGATCTCCGGGGCAGTTACAAGTACATTCGAGGGATAGTAATAGTTGATATCAGCGTTGTTCGGTTCATTGATGCCGTTGAAACAGGTTATGGGCCAGAGCCACGATGAGAACCAGGTATCAAGGACATCTTCATCCTGCCTCAGGTCTGACTTCTGTAGATCCTTTCTGCCGCTTGCCTTGCGCGCCATTTCAAGGGCCTCCTCTTCGGTTTCGGCAACAACAAACTCGTTATTATTGTAGTAGTATGCCGGGATGCGTTGCCCCCAGAACAGCTGCCTGCTGATGCACCAGTCGCGTACATTCTCCATCCAGTGCCTGTAAACATTCTTGTACTTGTCGGGATAGATATTCACCGTGTCGTCCATGACAGCATCAAGAGCCGGTTTGGACAGATCCTTCATATTCAGGAACCACTGCATTGACAGTTTGGGTTCAATCACGGCATGGGTGCGCTCTGAGCGTCCGGCCTTGTTCATATAATCCTCCACCCTGACGAGGGCGCCTGTCCTGCTGAGCTCCTCCTCAGCAAGCGTCCGGGCCTCGAATCGGTCTATGCCGACAAACATGCCTGCCCTGTCGCTGATTGTACCGTTATCATTGAATATGTCGATTGTCTCGAGGTTATACTTCACCCCTATCTCATAGTCATTGATGTCATGCGCGGGAGTGATCTTCAGGCATCCTGTGCCGAACTCCTTATCTACATATTCGTCATAGATGAATGGTACCTCACGTCCGGTCATGGGCACAATTACATGCTTTCCTTTCATGCCGGCATAGCGTTCATCCGTAGGGTTGGCGCATACTGCCGTATCGCCGAGGATGGTCTCCGGCCTTGTGGTAGCGACGGTGATATAATTGTCTTCTCCTACTATCTTATAGCGGACATAGTACAGTTTCGACTTTTCCTCGGTATAGATAACCTCCTCATCCGATACGGCCGTCAGGGCCTGCGGATCCCAGTTGACCATACGTACGCCTCTGTAAATAAGGCCCTTTCTGTAAAGGTCAATAAAAACCCTGATTACCGACTTGTACCGTTCGTCATCCATGGTGAAGAGGGTGCGGTCCCAGTCGCATGAGGCTCCCAGTCTCTTAAGCTGCTCAAGGATGATGCCACCGTGCTTGTGTGTCCACTCCCATGCGTGGCCTATGAATTCCTCCCTTGACAATGACTTCTTGTCAATTCCCTCGCTGCGCAGCTTGGCCACCACCTTTGCCTCGGTGGCGATGCTGGCATGATCAGTGCCCGGCACCCAGCAAGCGTTGTAGCCAAGCATGCGGGCACGTCTGATAAGCACATCCTGGGTGGTGTTGTTGAGCATGTGTCCCATATGCAGGACTCCCGTTACGTTTGGCGGAGGAATGACAATGGTATAAGGCTGCCTGTGGTCAGGGACACTGCGGAAAAAACCCTTCTCCATCCAGTAACTGTACCATCGGTTCTCCGCTGCTGCGGGCTCATATTTTGAAGGAAGATCGGTCATGGGATTTGCGATTGTCAATTTGGGATTGTCGATTTGCGATTTGCGATTTGCGATTTGCGATTGTCGATTGTCGATGTGCGATTTGCGAATGTCAATTTGCGGGCAAAATTAACATTTTGTTGCCATTATGGAAAAAGGTGAGCGGCCTTATGCGGAATATCATGGATCATCATGGTAAAGTAAGCGGCCTTATGCCGAAAATCATGGTTCATCATTGTAAAGTGAGCAGCCTTATGCCGAAAATCATGGTTCATGAAAGTGAATTTGAATACATTTGTGCTTGGTTTTTTAATGTTTGTAAATTAAGCAAGTCATGCCAAAGATCTCAGAAAAAGCCGGGAAGATGCCGGCATCGCCGATACGCAAACTCGTACCCTATGCCGAGGAGGCAAAACGCCGGGGTGTAAAGGTATATCACCTGAATATCGGCCAACCCGATATCCACACTCCCGAACTGGCGCTGCAGGCCCTGAAGAACATGGAGCTGAAAGTCATTGAATACAGCCACTCTGCAGGCAACGAGTCGTACCGCCGCAAGCTGGCTGAGAGCTACAGGAAGATCGATATCGACATTGACCATACCGAGATCATAGTCACCACCGGCGGCTCGGAAGCTGTTATGTTCGCATTCATGTCATGCCTTAACCCCGGAGAAGAAGTGATCACCTTTGAACCCTTCTACGCCAACTATAACGGCTTTGCCACCTCGGCCGGCGTGACCATCGTTCCGGTCAGGTCATACATAGAGGAGGATTTTGCACTGCCTCCCATTGCTGACATCGAAAAGAAAATAACACCGAAGACGAAGGCAATCATGATATGCAACCCGAGCAACCCTACGGGTGCCCTCTATTCGAAGGAAGAACTGATGCAACTGCGCGATATCGTGAAGAAGCATGATCTCTTCCTCTTCTCCGACGAGGTCTACAGGGAGTTCTGCTACGGTTCCGAACATTTTTCAGCGATGCAGCTTGAGGGGATTAGGGATAATGTTGTGCTTCTCGACTCCGTCTCAAAGCGCTACAGCATGTGCGGCGTGCGCATAGGTGCGCTGATAACGCACAACAAGGAGGTGCTGTCCGCAGCTCTTAAATTTGGCCAGGCGCGTCTCTGCCCTCCGGGGCTGGGACAGCTCGTTGCTGAGGCTGCCATTGACACCCCGAAGGAATATTTCACGGAGGTATATGACGAATATATCGCCCGTCGCGACTTCATGGTCGACGCCCTCAACAGAATGCCAGGTGTCTATTGTCCGCTTCCGCGCGGCGCCTTCTACACGGTGGTGAAGTTGCCGATAGACGACTCCGACCGGTTTTCACAGTGGCTGCTCGAGGATTTCAGCTACAAGAACCAGACGGTGATGCTTGCACCTGCAACAGGATTTTACTTCACTCCCGGGGCCGGCAAAAATGAGGTCCGAGTAGCCTACGTGCTGAAGATAGACGACCTCCGCAAGGCAATGGAGACCCTGGCCGAGGCGCTGAAGGTCTATCCCGGAAGAATTTTGCCCTGATGTCCACCGGAACCTTCATAGCCCGCCGCCTGATAAAGGAACGAAGCCAGGGTACCGCTTTCTCTCGCCCCATAAACGTGATTGCAATAATCGGGATTGCGCTCGGACTGGCTGTGATGATACTGGCCGTGGCTATCCTCACGGGCTTCAAACAGCAGATACGCGATAAGGTGGCCGGCTTCGGGGCTCACATCCAGGTGGTGAACTTCGACGCGAACATATCATATGAGACTGTACCCGTCAGCGCCAGCCAGCCATTCATTGACAAACTGAAAGACCACCCGGGCATCAAAAACATTCAGGTCTTCGCCACCAAGGCCGGCATCATCAAGACCGATGACAATATCCAGGGAGTGGTGCTCAAGGGCATCGGCAGCGACTACGACTGGAGCTTCTTCGAGTCAAACATGCTGGAGGGAGAGACGGTGACCGTAAGTGATACGGCCAGAACCGACAACGTCATCATATCAAAGAAGGTGGCAGACATGCTCGGACTGAAACTGGGCGACGACTTCTCGATGTTCTTCGTGCAGGACCCGCCCCGCATGCGCAAATTCACCATACAGGGAATCTATGAGACCAGCCTCGAGGAGTTCGATAAGACCTATTTATTCTGCGATATAGACCACATACGCAGTCTCAACGGCTGGGAAGAGGAACAGGTGAGCGGATTCGAGGTCTTCATAAACGATTTCGACGAGCTTGACGCTATGACGGATGTCGTTCGCGATGCCATTGGATACAAGGTGTCCGGAGAGGAAGAACAGCTCAAGGTAACCAACATCAGGGGCAGATACCCACAGATTTTCGACTGGCTCGGATTCCAGGACACAAACGTAATCATCATCCTGATACTGATGATCCTCGTCGCAGGTTTTAACATGATATCCGGACTTCTGATACTGATCCTCGAAAAGACAAACATGATAGGTGTATTGAAAGCGATGGGATCAGGGAACAAGCTCATCCGCAACATCTTCCTCTACCAGGCGGCATGGCTCACTGCTAAGGGCCTACTCTGGGGCAATGTAATAGGACTGGGTCTTGCGCTGCTTCAGATGAAGACCGGAATCATCTCACTTGACCCCTCGTCATACTACCTGAAAAGCGTTCCTGTCAACCTTGATCCCCTCCATATTATCCTCCTGAATGCCGGAACAATGATCGCAATCATTCTTATGTTGCTTATACCATCTCAACTCATCGCCAGGATAACTCCTGTCAAAGCGATCAGATATAACTGACCATGAACGTGTTACAAGCTTAATATTATTAAGCGGAACCCCTTTTAACACATATGTTATTTTTATCCGGCTGTGTTTATTTTTTAAACCGTAGCCTGACAAATCAAACATAATTTAAAGTCGCCGGAGGCAATTACGGCACAGGGTAAAAGTTACGCAAACTTTCTTTATTCGGGCACTTCCATAATTCGACGCTTGTGCTTAAATTGCAGTGACAATGTCCTGCCATATGACCAGAATCAACCCGAGGAAGAATTACGAGAAGACAAGAGAAGAGATCGGTTTTGTCACCCGTAAAGAGGCGACGCTTAATGATTATAAGCGTATAGGGTTCAAATCGGGTCTCGAGGTGCATCAGCAGCTGAAGACGAAGAGCAAGCTCTTCTGTCGCTGCCCGGCAGGGATATTTCACGGTCACGATGAGTACGATGCTGAGGTCATCCGTCATATGAGGCCCACCCTCAGCGAGTTGGGGGTTTATGACGGCACCGCACTGATGGAGTTCCGTACCCGAAAGGAGATAACCTACCGTCTCAATAACCAGACCGCCTGCACCTATGAAGTTGATGACACTCCCCCCTTTCCTATTGACATGGAGGCGCTGGAGATATCCATAAGCATTGCCCTGGCGGCAAAGATGAATATCGTGGGCGAGGTACATATCACCAGGAAACAGTACCTTGACGGCAGCATCCCTACAGGCTTCCAGCGCTCGGCCATAATCAGCGTGGAAGGTGAACTGCAACTCAAAAGCAAGAAGGTGAGGCTGATACAACTGAGTCTCGAGGAGGACTCGTGCCGCGAGGTCTCCGATATCGGCCACAAGAGGATATACAAGACTGACCGCCTCGGCATGCCGCTGATAGAGACGGTGACCTACCCCGACTGCCTCACTCCTGATGAGCTGGCCGAAGCAGGCGAATACATCAGGTTCCTCAACCGCAGCACAGGAATGGTGCGCACCGGCATGGGGGCAGCACGCGAGGATGTAAACGTAAGCTGCGAAGGGGGAAACAGGGTTGAGATCAAGGGTGTAGCACACATTAAATGGATCCCGGAACTATCTCACAACGAAGCTTTCAGACAGTACGCCCTGCTTAACATCCGGAGCAAGCTTCAGAAGATAATAGCCGATCCTGCCGCGTGGTCACTGAAAACCAGGGAGATAACGGAAAGCGAATCGCGGTTCCATTTTGCACCCGTGCGTGCGGCACTCGATCGCGGGGAGAAGGTGATGGCCCTCAACCTGCCGGGCTGCAGAGGTATCCTCTCACACTTCACTCAGCCGGAACATATTTTTGCGGAAGAGCTGAGCGACAGGCTGAAGGTCATAGCCTGCATAGAGAAACCAAATATGATACACTCGGAAGAGATCGCCGAAAACAATTTCAACAGCCTCTTTGCGGAGGTGGCTATTTGGCTCTCGGCAGCACCCGATGACGCACAGTTGATCCTGTGGGGCCCCGAGGCAGATATTCCTACCGCCATTGAAACCGTCGACGAGCGAATCCGCATAGCGCTTAACGAAGTGCCAAATGAGACCCGCAAGTCCTTTGAGGACGGAACAACGATGTTCGAGAGAGTCCTGCCGGGCCGTGACCGCATGTATCCTGATACTGACTCCCAACCAATACCAGTGACGACTGAGATGCTCGACAGGCTGGCGAAAAATCAGCCGGTGGACATCTCTCTGCGGTTCCGTCAGATGAAGGAGTGGGGTATTCCCGAGGATACATGGCACTATCTGCTGAGCAAAAACCTGGTGGTTGTGGTTGAAAGGATATGCAACGACTTCAGGTTTGACCACCGCGAAATAGGTGCAATCATCGGACACCGTTTCCGCAGTCTGGAGGGACGTGGCCGTGTGGCCAGGGGATTCACATATGAGAGGCTATACGACCTCTTCGCCTTTCTTAAAAAAGAGCAGCTGCTGCCACCAGTGGCACGTCTCATGCTTCCCGGCGTTGTCTCATCAGCCGAACCCGATTTTAAAAAGATACTGGATGCGACCGGCTTCGCACCGGCACCCATGGATGAGATCATGGCCGAGGTGAAAGAGTTGGGGAAAAAGTTTGCAGAGATAAGTTATAACGGCAACAGTGCGGCATCGGTCAACTGGGTAATGGGACAGATCCACAGGAGGGCGATAGGCACCATGAGACTGGCCGGGGTGAGAAAAGAGGTGTCTGAAATTCTGGAGGTTAGATAGATAAAGCTATGTCGGAAGATTTTTTTCAGGGATATAAGGGCGAAGCACTGGCAGTACTTAAAAAGTATAATGTCAGGGTATGGGGCCTGGCTGAGATAGAGACCACGCGGGGCATCTTCAAGGGAACGGTGCTTCCACGGGCAGAGAACAATGACGACCTCCATATCGTAATAAAGATTGAGAGTGGTTACAATGTCGGGATCGATATCACCACTGTCATTAGCATGACCGAGACAGGCTATAAAAAAGCCAATTACCAGATCCCCGAAAAAGCATTTCCCTACTCTGATGATAAGCCCACGGTGAAGCTTCTGGGTACCGGAGGCACCATCGCCTCACGGCTCGACTACAGGACAGGAGCTGTAATACCCGCCTTCTCTCCCGGTGAACTTTACGGCGCCGTGCCTGAACTGGCCGATATATGCAATATCCACACTGAGAAACTCTTCGGCGTATTCAGTGAGAATATGGGTCCTGACCAGTACATGACCCTCGCAAGGGCCATAGGTAAGGAGATAGAAGGCGGGATTGACGGGATAGTTATCGGACACGGCACCGACACCTTGCATCATACGGCCGCTGCCCTCTCATTCATGGTGCAGAATCCCCCTGTACCCATCATCCTGGTGGGCTCGCAGAGGTCATCTGACAGGCCTTCTTCCGATGCCGCCCTCAACCTCATCCACGCCGCCACGGCGGCAGGACATGGCGACATAGCCGAGGTGATGGTATGCATGTTCGGCCCGACAAGCGATGAGTACGGGTTCCTCCACCGCGGTACGAGGGTGCGCAAGATGCACAGCTCCTACAGGTCGACCTTCAGAACCATCGGCGACATACCTGTGGCAACGGTCAGGCGCGGGGAGGTGAAGCCAATGAAACCGGGCTACAACCCGCGCCGCAAGGACAGGAATGTCACCATAATGCCCTATTTCAACGAGAATGTGACAATGACCTACTTCTATCCACACATGAAGGTTGAGGTGTTCCACTCACTCATCGACATGGGATATAAGGGAATAATAATAGTAGGTACAGGACTGGGGCACGTGAACAGGGAGTTATACCCTGCCATTGAAAGAGCACAGAGGGAGAATGTGGCCGTCTATATGACGCTCCAGACCATCTGGGGTTACGTGCATATGTTCGTTTATGAGACCGGTCGCGATATGATGGCAAAGGGAGTAATTCCGCTGGGTAATATGCTTCCGGAGGTAGCCTGGGCCAAGCTGGGCTGGGCGCTGGGGCAGACGGATGACCTGGAGGAGGTCAGGAAGATCATGTTAACTCCGGTTGTTGATGAGATAACGGAGCGCGAGCCCTATAATGGCTACCTGGTCTACCAGGGCGGCGTGCCGGAGGTGGAGGAGTTCATCCGACGCGTCCACAAATAGCAAGCAATAGGCAATAGATATATGCCGTCGGTAATCATATGATAATCAATTGGATGAAAACTTAGGACTACTGCCTACTGCCTATTGCCTACTGCCTTATTTGATATTCTTGTAATGCTCGTAGCGCTCGAGGATATCGGCAACATACGCATTCACTTCCACACCCTGCTTTAACCTGCCGTTCCTGACTACCGGATCACCATAGAAGACCGGATCAGACTTCCGCTCCAGGAACAGGGATACATTGTCCTCCCACTTTCCGGGATTGAGCCCGTTCTTCTCAGCCAGCTTGATGGCATCAAGAACATGCCCGTGACCGGCGTTGTATGAAGCAAGAATAAACTTGATCCTCTCATCGGGATCTGACACCCTCTCGACAAAAAGTCTGTCGAGCATTTTTATATAACTGATCCCGGCATGTATGTTGTTCTCAACCGACCTCGTCACATCAAATCCAAAAAACTTGCCGGTCTCAGGCATCACCTGCATCAGTCCGTAGGCACCGCGAGGTGATGTCACCGATGGGTTGAACCCCGATTCCTGGTAAATAAGTGCTGCAACAAGTCGCCAGTCCCATCCGATGCTGTCACTGTAGTTTCTGATGATATCATCAAAGGGTGATACTTTGCCCGTATAGGTTGCGAAATACTCTGATGCGGCCATGCTTGCCGGACGTGCTCCGCTGAAGTATTTCTTCTCCAGCCTCGCATACTCATGCGTTGTCTTAAATTTTGTGATCCAGTCGTTCAGCTCTGCAAGGAGAGCGTCAGTACCGTCCTTGCGAACACTCCATGCGATATTCTGAGGGAAGCTTACAGGGGTTGATAGATCAAGCTCGCGGTACAGAGAGCCGATAATGTTAGACATATAATCGTCACATACGGTGTACTCTATCTCCCCGCGCGCTACCTGGCGTGCCAGCTCCTCGGCGTCATAAGGCACCTCGATTATCCCTATATCAACGCCTGACTCGCGCTCAAGACTGTAGAGCCGCTGGGCATATGAAGATCCTTTCTGAACGTAGATAGTTTTTTCTGCAAGGTCAAGCTGATTCCTGATCAGCTTGCTTTCGACTGCAGCTGCAGTCATCCTGGTCCATCCATTGGGCTTGCGCTGTACAAGCACCTCCGTAGTTTGCATGAGCGGCTCAGTGAAACGCATCATCTCTTTGCGGCCGGCGCTGATTGATAAGCCTATCGCTACAAGATCAGCTTCACCGTCCTGAAGATACTCCAGGGCTTCATCAATGTCGTTACTCGTAACCACCTCAAGTTCAAGCTCAAGGTGATCGGCAAATTTTTTGAGTAACTCAAAATGAAATCCCATCGGCTCTCCCTTATATATGAAGTAGCTCGTTTGGCTGATGTTAGTCACCGCCCTGATCTTGCCGTCGGCCAGGATTACATCAAGATCACGCGGTGCAGTAACAGTGTAGACCATTCTGCTCTCCTTCTCACAGGAGATCACTGACAGAAAAATAATGAACAAGAACGAAATGAATTTCCTCAATATATAAACAATTAGTCCGACAATCTAACAATCCACTTTAGGAATTGTTTCCGCTGCAAAGATAGTGATTTTTTTTTAATCGTAGAATGTCCAGGCCAGCCCGTACCGTATCATCCTGATATTCAGTGGATAATCAGGAACCAGGAAGTATTCGTAGCTCGTCATTCCGGAGTTCAGATGATCGGCCATAATGAAGATTCTGGTCCTCTTGACTTTCAGATTTACGAAAACATTGATAAACGGATAGTTACCAATTTCAGTTTCTGTCTGACTAAAATAACTGCCCGTGGCGGGCATATAATTCATAGCATAATACGGGGTGTGAATCATTGCCTCAGCTCCAAGCTGAAAGCTCAGCTCACCCCCAGTAACTTTGAACTTGAAGACATGGTCAAAGAAAAATGTACTCCGGGCTGTCACCAGTGGAAGGCTCAATACCTCATTGATGCTGCTCTGCTGAAAAAGCACTGTGTTATCAAGGTGTAACTTCCAGAATATGAAGTCTTTCCTTGCAGTAAGCGAAAGTATCGATAATCCCCCCTGATGCTGGGCCGGAATGGCATTATCCATATAGATAAAATTATCAACAATGGCATAGTTGAACCGGAGATTCATGTTTCGGTCAGGCCAGGTAAGAGATGAGCCGACCGTGAACCTTAGTTCTTTGCCGTGATCAAACTGCCACGAGAAGTTATTTGACCCCCATGAGTAATACCAGTATGATGGCGTATAGCTTGCTAATGAGCTTGTTGCATCCCAGGTGATCATCCCCTTGTGTGCCGTGGCAAACTCCTTGTAGACACGACCGTCAACGATGAAGTCGCCCGCCCTGTAACCTTGAAACCAGAGGTCTCCGGAGGCAGTCCACCCGAATTTTGTGCCGATATTGTTGAAAACTTTCCCGGTCAGGACCAGCGAATTCAAGTTCCTTTTGACCGTATCCTGCCTTGTCAGACTGTCTCCGGGTATCACCTGCCCGAAATTCCTCAGTTCACTCCTCACCCCTGCCCCGGCACCTATCCTGAACCGGCCGGTACTGCCCGCGGCAAAGTCTGCCCTTAAGGTGTTCGACAGCAGGCCCTGAAAAAGCGAATCTTCAGTAACACTACGGTCAATCATCACAGTATCATACAGGGTTGACAATGGGTAACTGTCGAGATACCTGCGCTTACTCCACTCATACGTTCCTATATAAGAGAACGTTACGGGACCGGACCTGAGCATGTCACCGGTAACGGTATCACGTTTCCCTCCCGGGGAGTAACGCTGCACCAGCATGAGGTAGCGGTTCTTGAGTCGATTCTGAGCCTTGTTGAGATCATTAAGCACAAAAGGCAGATCTTCAGGAGAGTACTGGCTCAGGTCATCCTTGCTGATCAGCCCTCCGCTGGCCTCCGACTCATGGTCGTTGACGCCAGCTGAGAAATAGGCAGTATAGGCATTGCCGTTATATGATCCGTGAAGCAGGAAGTTCTTGTCAACTGCCTTCTGTAAGTTGTACTGCCCGATGCTGTAGACAACATCATAGATAAGTCCGAAATTCAGGAACCTGTTGATGTTCTGCGAATGCCTGATACGGAAGGTCTGCTCCGACTTGCTCCGGGCACCGGCGTTAGTCCATACCATCTCGGTGAAGGGAACTGTTGTGTTCACGAACCGTGTGTTGGCCGGTGTATGCATGAAAGGCAGGTAATATGAATAGATAAACCTGTCAGGCTTCCATTCGCGGTCAAAGAAATTAATCGGGTAGACCGGCAGACCGTAGTTCCCCAGGTATGCATTGAAGTCAGACAGTTTGTCAGTGATCCGGTGGCGGTGGAAGAGAGAGAAGGCTGTGTCAAGAGGCAGGCTTATCTCGGAGGTATAGTCTGCCGAGAGGGTCCACTGCCTCGTGCCTCTTGCAAGGGTGGTATCGCGGAGGCGCGAAGGCATGCCCTGCTGCTGGATCCTCATCCGTGCCGCGGCCGGTACACTGTCTGCGAGTCCCTCCGGAATTGAATCAGGAGTACGTGCGGGCAAGGCGCCGGGCCGTGCCTTCCTCATTGGCAGGGTGTCAGGCTCCTGGGCAAAGAGCGACAGGGGGAGGAGAAGCAGGATTATATATACCAGCCAGGTGCGCATCAGCGGCAAATTTACTTAAAAAGTGACATCAGACGGCGTTAATCTCAGGTCCGACGACAAAAAAGGGCCGGCCAGAAAAATCTGACCGGCCCGGTGAACAACAACCATATAATGGCAAAAAACAAAATCAGTCTACATTGTCATTCAGATACGCATTGTTCTCCCTGATAACCGGCTGGTTATCCTCATCCAGGCTCAGGGTGAACTTTGACACCTTGCTGCCAGCGGCTTTATTGGCGTTATGAATGGCGATCTTCTTGCGGACATATGCCGGCACCTCTTCAAAATCCTCAATGTTGTCACTCATTGACTGGGTGGAGAGTCCTTCGTTCCTGATGACGTTCTGCATATGACGAAGCTTACGGAGCGTACCCTCGTTCCTGTCGGTCGGCGGCGGGGCGGGGCGGGCAGGAGCGGGAGAAATGTTTATGTCTCCGTCAATCTCAAAGTCTATCACTCCCTGGTTGATGCCGGAGGAGGGGGGGAGAGTACCGCGGTCAGTAGTGCGCGACGGACGGACGATATATTGCGAGTCAACTTCCGCACTGCCCTCGTTGAGAGAGGGTTGCTGCGGGGCGTTCAGGCTGACAACCTCCTTCCGCTTGTCAGGCTTGTACCCGTCAAGATCGGCACTGGCCTCGAAACCCGTGGCAACAACGGTGACACTGATGGAATCGCCCAGCTCCTCCTCGGTGGAGAGCCCCCTGATGATGAGGGCATCATCCGAGATAGCCGAATAGACGGAATCAGTCAGCTCGCCAAGCTCATCCATGGTGATCTCATTGGCCCCGGTGCCCGACTTGATGTTGAGCAGTATGCTGCGGGCGCCGGTGATATCATTGGAGCTGAGCAGAGGCGACATCAGTGCAGCCTCAATAGCCCTTGTGGCGCGGTCTTCACCCGAGGCTGTACCAATACCCATGAGCGCAACGCCTGAGTCCCTCATCACCGTGTCAACATCGGCGAAGTCAACATTAATGTAACCGGTACATGTTATAATCTCCGCAATGCCTTTGACAGCGTTGGCAAGAACATCGTCCGCACGGGCAAAGGCTGCAGAGACTCCTTCATCACCGTAAATCTCCCTCAGACGCTCATTGTTGATCACAATGAGTGAGTCGACCTTATCTTTCAGTTCATTTATTCCGGTGATAGCCAGCTTTATACGCTGATTGAGCTCAGACCTGAATGGTATGGTCACAACAGCGACAGTAAGGTATCCGGCATCCCTGCATGCCTTGGCAATGACGGGTGTGGCGCCGGTACCGGTACCGCCTCCCATGCCTGCAGTGATGAAGACCATCTTCGTGTTGCCCGACAATGCATTCATGACATCATCGATGTTCTCTATGGCTGACGCCCGGCCTCTCTCGGGCTGACTGCCGGCGCCGAGACCCTCCGTGGTGGCCTCTCCTATCTGCACCCTGACAGGCACCGGGCTCTTCGTGAGAGCCTGCTGGTCAGTGTTGCAGACAATGAAATTCACATCCTTGATGCCCTTGCGGAACATGTGGTTGACAGCATTGCTGCCGCCTCCCCCGATGCCGAGCACCTTTATTATTGATGACCGCTCTACAGGCAGGTCAAAACTCATCAAATCTTCTGACATGGCTTCACTCTTTAATTCACCAGGTTATCATCCATTTTCTCATCAGTGGCATCGATGATGTCGACCCATAGCTTCTTTATTCTGTCAGTGAACCGTGCTCCCGGGCCCCTCTGACCATCATGTTCCTGATTATCCTCAATCGCCATCTCCGGTTCCTTCACGGGTTGAGGCTGGGGCTGTGGCTGGGGCGGAGGTGTATGCTGAGCCACCGGCTCCGGTTTCCGCTCGCCAAAACTGACAACCACCTTGTTCTCATCAATATATTCAAGACCTTTGAGGATCAGCCCCACGCTGGTGGCATACATCGGCTGGTTGATCTCATCCTTGCCCTTACCGGAGAGGTGCACATTGGGATGGCCTATGCGGACATCCATTGCAGTCTTGTATTTGACAAGCTGGGGCAGGTTCTTCAGCATGGCCCCGCCGCCGGTGATAACCACTCCTGCCGTCAGCTTCTCGGCGAAGCCTGAGTTCTGTATCTCAAAGTTGACGGCGTCAAGTATCTCCTCCATCCTGCTCTGGATGATGTAAGCGAGGTTCTTGAACGATATCTCCTTGGGCTCGCGGCCTGCTATGCCGGGAATTGATACCACCTTGTTCTCAGGTGCTATGTCGCCGATGGCATATCCGAACTTGACCTTCAGGTCCTCTGCCTGCTTCTGGAGGATAGAGCAACCCTCCCTGATATCTGCGGTGACCATGTTGCCTCCAAAGGGGATGACGGCAGTGTGCCTGATGACGCTGTCATAATAGATGGCGACATCGGTGGTGCCTCCTCCTATGTCTACCAGCACCACGCCTGCCTCCTTCTCCTCATCGGTAAGCACAGCCTCCGACGATGCCAGCGGCTCCAGAACGAGACTCATCAGGTTCATGCCGGCCTTGTTTATGCACCGCTCAGTATTGCGTGCCGAGGATATCTGTCCGATCACTATGTGAAAATTAGCCTCCAGCCTCTTTCCGCATATGCCGACAGGATTGTTGATCCCGGATTCGTTGTCGACAATATACGTCTGAGGGATGACATGAATGATCTCCTCGCCCACGTCAATGGGGAGCTTGAACATGTCAGCCGTCAGGCGGCGGATATCGCTGATATCGATCTCCGACTCATGCGAGTCGCGGGTTATGTAACCGCGTGCCATCTTGCTCTTGATATGCCTCCCGGCAATACCTACAAAGACATCCGTAAGTACGATGCCCGTTCTCACCTCGAGGTCATCGACGGTGGTTCTGATGGCTTTCACCGTCTCTTCAATGTTCAGCACCACACCTCGTTTGACCCCTGTTGAGGGTGTGTTGCTCAGGCCGAGGATCTCAATGCCCCCGTTACCGTCACTACGCCCGACGATTGCCACGATCTTTGTCGTGCCGATGTCGATGGCTGCTACTAACTGATCTTTACTGTTCATGTTCTGCATATATGGTTGTTCAACTTTATCTTCTCTGGCAGACCACCTGCCCTTTGTATTCGATGTTCACCACCCTGTACCTGTCCCAGCCTGCCACCGGCATGGCCTCACGGTAAAAGACAAGCAGGTTGTCAAGCTTCTCTTCATAATCATCCGTCCGGCCCAGCCTGACGGTGTGGTTGCCAACATGCGGCACCAGCGTCACCCTGCCGTCGCGCGACATGCTCAGCTGGTCTATCATCTCATTCCAGATGCTGTGTCCACGGATATAGTTGACCAGCTCAAAGGCACGCACAAGGTTTTCGGTCTTCTCCGAATCATGGATATTCATGCCTGTCATCTGGTCAGCATTGAATACCATGTCTATCTCAAGTATGTGGAGGTTGGGCGTATAGAGGTTGTGACGCCGCATTATGACACCCTCCCTGTCAATGAAGAAATCGCCCCCGTAGGAAGCTACCACCCTCATCACCGGCTCACGCTGGTCGGCATAGACATGCAGCTTCCTGTCTTCTGACATATAGACTTCGGCTACCTTTAATTCCTTGAACGACCGGACCCTGCTCTCCAGCTCCGAGAGAGGAATCTCACTGACCCTGGTTCCCGTGACGCGGATGCCGGTAGCCCTGAGGGCGTTCATGATGTCATCCTCAGTGACAAAGCGGTGTTTTGAGGAGTCGGCGATGGTGATCACCACTCCTTCACACACGGCCTCGCTGCCAGTGTTACTGATGAACAGAGGAGCCAGGAACAATGCCACTCCCATCAACAGGGTCAATATTTTAACCAGCAGGCTCATGCGTCGCGTTCCTTCAGCATCACGGTTATAGGTTCAATAAAGCGGTCAATGTCTCCCGCTCCTATGGTCAGCAGCATTCCCTTCTTCACCCCTGCCAGGGCCGGAATCAGATCCTCCCTGGTGACAACCCGCACACTTCTGTTTTTCATCAGTTGTGCAATCATGTCTGAGGAGACGCCCGGGATGGGATTCTCCCTGGCGGGATAGAGTGTCAGCAGCAGCACCTCATCAAGCCTGTCGAGGGCCTCTGCGAACCCCTCAGCGAAGTCGCGGGTTCTGGTATAGAGGTGTGGCTGGAAGATGCCTGTAACATGACGCCCGGGCCAGAAGTCGCGCACCGCGCTTACAAGAGCGTTGATCTCCTGCGGGTGGTGTGCATAATCATCAACATAGGTGATCTCCCTGCCGGTAAACCTGACGTCGAACCTGCGGCGCACGCCGAGGTACGTCCCGAGCCCCTTGCGTATGTCGTCGGCACTGACGCCGGCACACCATGAGGCTGCGGCTGCCGCGGTGGCATTGAGGATATTGACCATGCCGGGTAACGGCAGCCGGATATCCTTCACAGGATCACCCGGTGTCATAAGGTCGAACCTGTAGCGTCCCTCCTCCTTCTCAATGGCCACAGCCCTGAAGGAGGCCTGCTCACCGGTGCCGTAGGTGTAGATGGTTGCATCATCAGGCAGCGACAGTGAGGAGATAATGTTTTCATGGAGTATCAGCGTGCCTCTGCTGCGTATCCTGTGGCAGAACTGCCCGTAGGCTTCAACCATTGCCTCCGCAGTACCGTATATATCAAGATGATCCGGATCAATGGCAGTCACCACGGAGATCAACGGTGAGAGATGAAGGAACGAACGGTCAAACTCGTCGGCTTCCATTACCGTAAAACGACTCTCAGCAAGCAAAAGGTTTGTGTCGTAGTTCTTGGCTATGCCACCAAGGAAGGCGGAACAGTTGATCGTGGATGTTGTCAGGATATGGGCGATCATTGTGCTCACCGTCGTTTTGCCGTGGGTGCCTGCAACGGCTATGGCGTCGGTGTCGCGCGAGATCAGCCCGAGCACCTCAGCCCTCTTGTAAATACTGTACCCGTTGTCCCTGAAAAAATTCAGTAACATGCTTTCCTTAGGGATGGCGGGCGTATAGACGATAAGAACCTTGTCATTTTCAGCAGGATCAGAAAAGAGCGTCGGCAGGGTATCCACGTTATCATCATAGGCGATGTTGCATCCCTCATCGGTAAGTCGTTCGGTGAGCACAGTCTCGGTGCGGTCATAGCCGCAGACGGTATACCCCATCGACAGGAAATAGCGTGCCAGGGCGCTCATACCGATGCCTCCTATACCAAGAAAATATATACCTTCTATGTTCGTCAGTCCCCTCATCTTGTTGCCAGTTTTAATACTTCGCGGGCAATAACCTCAGCGGCATCTTTTATAGCCATCTTGCTTATGTTCTCCGAAAGTGAATGTCGCTTTGCGCTGTCATTCAGCAGATTAAGCGCAGTAGTTATAAGCTCTGCCTGTGCCCCGGCGTCTCTCACAAGGATGGCGGCGCCGCGATTGACAAGGGCCATGGCGTTATGTGTCTGGTGATCCTCGGCCACGTTGGGTGATGGCACGAGGATGACCGGTTTTCCGACCAGGGCCAGCTCGGAGATGGTTCCGGCGCCGGCACGGGAGATGATGACATCGGCGGCGGCATAGGCCAGCTCCATGCGGCTTATGAAGCCTGTGACCACGGTGTGGGTCACAGCCTTCTCCTCCGCCAGCCCGCGCATCCGGTCATAATAGTGACTGCCTGTCTGCCATATCATCTGCACACCGGATGCCTCCACCAGGCCTATGCCGCCGCCGACAGCGTTGTTCACCGTGCCGGCGCCGAGCGACCCGCCCAGCACAAGTATCACCGGCAGGCCGGACTTCAGACCGAAATGGTCTAACGCCTCCGCCTTGAGTGCCTCCAGGTTGTCATAGGCCTGCCTGACAGGATTGCCCGTCAGAATGATCTTCTCCTTCGGAAAATATTTCTCCATCCCCTCATAGGCCACACATATCTTCTCAGCCTTCTTCGCCAGCAGCTTGTTGGTCACGCCGGCATAGCTGTTCTGCTCCTGTATTAATGTAGGTATATGCCTCCGCTGAGCCTGCTTCAACACCGGGCCCGAGGCATATCCTCCAACACCCACCACCACATCAGGCCGGAATCTCTTTATAATTTTACCCGCCTTAAGCATGCTCCGGAAAAGCTTCCACGCAACATGAATGTTCCTGATGCTGGCGCCTCGTACCATGCCTGCCACCGGCAGTCCGGTAATCTCATAGCCGGCCTCGGGGACCTTCTGCATCTCCATTCTGCCGTCAGCGCCCACAAAAAGTATCTCTGCCGTGGCCTCCAGTCGGCGCAAGCCATTGGCAATGGCGATGGCCGGGAAGAGATGCCCCCCTGTGCCACCCCCGCTGATGATGATTTTTATATTTCCGCCCTCGCCGCTCATGCCGGTATCTTGTCTGTCTTTTCAATCTCGGAAAGCTTCTCCTGCCGCTCACGCATGTTCATCACCCTCGAAACACTCAATATCGCCCCCAGCGAGAAGCTGATGACCAGCACCGAGGTACGGCCCCAGCTGATCATCGGCAGCGTCTGCCCCGTCACCGGGAAGAGCCCCACGGCAACAAGCATGTTCAGGAAAGCCTGGAAAACAATCATGACGGTAAGTCCCAGCACCATCAGGGCCGGAAACGCATAATCGCACTTTCGCGCTATCTGTATCCCCCGGAACATCAGCGCCAGGAAACTCATTATTATTATTATAGCGCCAAACAACCCGTACTCCTCCACAATTATCGCAAAGATGAAGTCGGAGTTCGACTGCGGCAGGATGTTTCTCTGCGTGCTGCCTCCCGGCAGCTTCCCGAATAGCTTGCCTGTGGAGATGGCTATCTTGGCCTGGTTCGACTGGTAGTCGGCGTCAGGCGAGCTCTCGCCGCTGAAATATGCCTCAATGCGGTTCTTCCACACCTGGACCCTGTTGTCATCCTTCTTGAATATCAACAGCAACGAAGCAAATAGCAGCACAGCAGCCAGCCCCAGCCCCGCATAGGCCAGCAGGAATTTAATGGGCACACGGCCGATAAACAGGATTATCATGCTGATCATGAATATCATGACTGACGTGGAGAGGTTCTCAGACATGATGAGCCCGCATACAATGGCCACAGGTACAAGCAGCTTTATTGTCACGGTGCGGAAGTTATTTAACTCATGCTGGTAGATAGTCAGCCCACGCGCGAGGTATATCACCAGCGCAACCTTAGCTATATCTGATGTTTGCAGCCTCAACCCTATGACGGGTATCTCGAGCCAGCGTGTAGCCGCATTGATGCTCACACCCGCAACCAGGGTAATACCCAGCAGTATTATCGACACAACCAGCCCGATGGCGGCGAACTGCATGTATTTAATATAAGGTATCCAGTGGGTGACAACAATGATCAGCAGCCCCAGCATCAGCATGATAAACTGGGTGCGCAGAAAATAGAAGGTATTGCCCTGATGCGACGCGTAGGCCACGCTCACCGACGAGCTGTAGACCGACAGCAGCGAGATGACCATGAAGAGCGCGATGAGTCCCCACAGATACCTGTCGCCCCTGAAAAACCTTTTTACCGTCACATCAGCCATACCCCTACAGGTTTCTTACCGCCAACTTGAACTGGCGTCCGCGGTCTTCATAGTTATTGAACAGGTCGAAGCTGGCGCATGCCGGCGAGAGAAGCACGGTGTCTCCCTTGTGCGCCAGGTAATATGCTGATCTCACTGCCTCCTCCATCGTTGTCGTCTCTACGATGGTCGGCACCATCTCGCCGAAAGCACTGATGATCTTGGAGTTATCCTTTCCGAGGCATACTATCGCCTTGACCTTCTCCTTCACCACGGTGTTCAGCTCGGAATAGTCGTTCCCTTTGTCTATCCCGCCGGCTATCCATATCACATCGCTCTTCATGCACTCAAGAGCGTACCAGGTGGAGTTGACATTGGTGGCCTTCGAGTCATTGATGAAATTGATTCCTGCCACCATGATGACCGACTCCAATCTGTGCTCCACGCCCTGGAAGTCAGTCAGGCTCTCGCGGATGGTCTCCTTGCGGATATTGAGCACCTTCCCGGCAATGGCCGCAGCCATTGAGTTGTAGGTATTGTGGCGTCCTTTCAACGCCAGGTCGTGAATGGTCATAAGGCTGGTTTTATGGGTTATGTCAAGAATAAGGTTGTCATTTTCAATACAGGCGGCCATTCCTTCACATCTGTCAATGGAGAAGGGATATGAATGAGAGGTGATGACGCGCCTGGCCACCTCTCTGGCGGTCACCGGGTCATCAGCACACCATATGAAGTGATCGGCGGCAGTCTGGTTGCGTATCACACGCATCTTGGAGTCTACGTAGTTCTGCATCTCGTGATCATACCTGTCGAGATGGTCAGGGGTGATGTTCATCATTATTGCGATCTCCGCCTTGAAATCATACATGCCGTCGAGCTGGAAGCTGCTAAGCTCGATGACATAATAATCATATCCCCCCTCAGCCACCGCCAGTGCAAAGCTGTTCCCCACATTTCCGGTCATGGCCACATTCAGGCCGGCCTTCTTCATCATATGGTAGATCATGTTGGTGGTGGTGGTCTTGCCGTTGCTTCCTGTCACGCATATCTTGACGGCATCAGTGTATCGCCCTGCGAACTCTATCTCGGAGAAAACGGGTATCTTCTTTTCGCGGATGGTCACAACCAGAGGGTTATCCTCATGCAGGCCCGGGCTCTTGATTACCTCATCGGCGTTCAGTATGAGCTCTGGTGTATGTTTCCCCTCCTCAAAGGCAATGCTGTGCGAGACAAGTATCTCGCGGTACTTATCCTTGATGGCGCCGCTGTCGGTCACAAACACGTCAAACCCCTCTTTCTGAGCCAGCACCGCTGATCCCGCACCGCTTTCCCCCGCACCCAGTATCACAATTCTCTTCTTCATTCTCTATCGTATCTTCAGTGTCACCACGCTCAGCACCGCCAGAATGATGGCGACGATCCAGAAACGCGTGACAATTTTTGGTTCAGCATATCCCTTTTTCTGATAATGGTGATGCAGCGGCGCCATCAGAAAAATACGCCGGCCCTCCCCGTATTTGCGCTTCGTCCTCTTGAACCAGCTCACCTGCAGCATCACCGAGAGGCTCTCAATGAAGAAGACGCCGCACAGGATTGGTATCAGAAGTTCCTTGCGTATAACGATGGCGAAGACGGCGATGATCCCTCCGAGGGTGAGACTGCCGGTGTCGCCCATAAATACCTGTGCCGGGTAGGAGTTGTACCACAGGAACCCAACGGTGGCCCCCGCGAACGCTGCGGCGAAGATCACCAGCTCGCCTATGTTCGGCAGGTACATTATATTAAGGTAGTCGGCATAGATGATGTTACCAGAGACATAGGCCAGTATCCCCAGCGTCACCCCGGCGACGGCGCTTGTCCCCGTCGCCAGCCCGTCAAGGCCGTCCGTGAGATTGACGCCGTTGGAGACAGCCACCACCACGAAGATCACCATGGCGATGAATACCAGCCAGCCTAACAGTTGTTTCGTCTTGCCCTTTGCAAAAGGAACCAGCCATGAATAGTCGAACTGATTGTCCTTGACAAAGGGGATGGTGGTCGTGGTCGATTTGATGTTGACTGCCGTTGTCTGCGTAAGGAGCTCCTCACCCTGCTGACTATCTGACATATCTGCTGAAGCCACGGTGACGCCGGTGGGAGCGGTTACATTGACCCTGACAACCACGTCATCACTCAGATAAAGGGTCAGAGCCACAATCAGGCCCAGACCCACCTGCCCGATGATCTTGAAACGGCCGGCAAGCCCCTCCTTGTTCTTCTTGAAAATCTTGATGTAATCATCAGCGAAGCCGATGAGGCCCACCCAGATGGTGGTGATAATCATCAGGATGATATAGACATTTTCAAGCCTGGCGAAGAGCAGTACCGGCACGAGGATGGATGCGATGATGATGATGCCGCCCATGGAGGGTGTACCCTGTTTCCTGTACTGGCCCTCGAGATCTAGGTTGCGGATCGTCTCGCCTATCTGCTTGCGCTGCAGGTAGTTGATCAGACTTCTCCCGATGATCACTGAAATAATAAGCGATGTGATGACGGCAGCGGCAGACCTGAAGGAGAGGTAGTTAAACACACCAGCGCCGGGAACACCCAGTTCATCGAGATATCTGAAGAGGTAATACAACATATCAACTCATTTTAAATGCTTTGCGTAACTCTTCCCGGTCGTCGAAGTGGTGTCTGACACCCTTCACCTCCTGGTATGTCTCATGGCCCTTCCCGGCAACGATGATGATGTCACCGGGTGTTGCCAGCATTGCGGCAGCCTTGATGGCATCAGCGCGACCGGTTATCCGGATCATCTTCGGCATTGTGTCAGGGGTGAGCCCTGCCTCCATCTCGTCGATGATGCTTTCGGGATCCTCGCTGCGCGGATTGTCCGAGGTAAGTATCAGCCTGTCGGCTCCGGCGGCGGCGATACGCGCCATGACGGGCCTCTTGGTCCGGTCACGGTCGCCGCCGGCTCCTACCACAACTATCAGCCTGCCTGCGCCCTGTCTCAGCCGGTTGACTGCCTCAATCACGTTCTCAACCGCATCAGGTGTGTGCGCATAGTCAACGATGCCCGTTATGCCGTCTGCCGAGCGGATCACCTCCATCCGACCATCGACAGGGCGCAGGCTGCTGAGGACGGTCAGCACCTCATCGCTCTGCGCGCCAAGAAGAAGGGCCGTGCCGTAAACCGCGAGGAGATTTGATGCATTGTAGTCGCCAATGAAGTGCGTCCATACCTCCTTGCCGTTGATCTTCAGCTGCATCCCCTCAAACCCCTGCTCCATGATGTTGCAGCGGTAGTCTGCCATGCTGCGCATGGAGAAGGTATGTTTCGCTGCAGCTGTGTTCTGTATCATCACCGTACCGTTCCTGTCGTCGGTGTTGACGAGGGCAAAAGTCCCGGCCGGCAGATTATCAAAGAACTTTTTCTTCGCAGCCAGGTAGTTGTCAAAAGTCTTGTGATAGTCAAGATGGTCATGCGTGAGGTTGGTGAAGACGCCCCCTGCAAACTGCAGTCCTGCAATCCGCTTCTGGTCAATGGCATGGGAGCTTACCTCCATGAAAGCATACTCGCATCCGGCATCTGCCATCTCTGACATAAGAGCGTTGAGCTTCACAGGGTCAGGGGTGGTGTGTGTGGCGTCCATGCGCGTATGATGCACGTAGTTGCACACGGTGGAGAGCAGACCGCACTTGTACCCCATCGCCTCGAACATATTGTACAGCAATGTGGCAATGGTGGTTTTGCCATTGGTGCCGGTCACGCCCGTCAGCCTCAGCTTGCGGGAAGGATGATCGTAGAAGGCCGAGGCCGCCATGCCCGTGGCTGCCGCGGAGTCCTGCACCACAATCATGGTGACTCCCTCGTGCAATTTTTCGGGAAGCTCTTCACAAATCACTGCCGTTGCGCCTGACTCAACAGCCGTGTCGATGAACGCATGGCCATCGCTCTTTGTCCCCCTGACAGCCAGAAAGAGGCTGCCGGGCTTCACCTCGCGCGAGTCCGCCGTCACGCCGGTGATGAGCTTGTCCTCTTCGCCATACACATGGATAACACTTATCTCCTTCAGTATCTTCTTCAGTTCCTTCATGGTCACAGCTTCAGTTCTATTGACACGGTTGCTCCCCTCGATATTCTAACTCCCGGATGGGGCGACTGCCTTGCCACCCTGCCACGACCGGTGTAGTGCACTCTCAGCCCGCTGTTCTCAAGCATGAACATCGCATCGCGAAGCCCCATCCCTACTACGTTGGGCATAAACCCCTCGGTATAAGTCAGTTCGTTATCCCTGACAATATCCGCTGCTTCGCGAAGATTAACCTTCTCCTCCTTCTCGGGATTCAGCGCCTGCAGGTCGCGGTAAAAGCTTGTAGCATAGACCTTATCGGCTATCTCCTTGAACACGGGCCCCGACACCACATTGCCGTAGTAGACCCAGTTCGACGGTGCATTGACAACCACGATGCATGAATAGAGGGGGTCATCTGCCGGGAAGTACCCGACAAACGAGGCCTGGTATGATATGCGGGCGCCGGAGCGGTAGCCGTGCTTGGCGTTGGCGATCTGGGCGGTACCCGTTTTGCCGGCGATCTTATAATTGCTGTTCTTCAGGTTCATGGCTGTACCGTTCTCAACTACGCCTTCCAGTAGCGACTGCGCCTTGCGGATGGTTGAACGCGAACAGATGGCGTTGGTGATGACCTCCGGATCAAAGCTCCTGACTGTCCAATTGCCGTCACGCACCTCTTTCACAAACCTTGGCTTCACCATCTTGCCGTCGTTGGCCACGGCGTTGTAGAAGGTGAGGATCTGCAGCGGGGTCATCTGCACCTCGTAACCGTGTGACATCATCGGGAGCGAGATGCCTGACCAGAGCTTGTCGCCGGGATAGCGGATGACAGGCGTGCCTTCACCCTTGATCTGCAGCCCTAGGGGCTTATCCAGCTGCATAGAGTAGAGGCGGTCAACATAGCGGCGCGGGTTTTCCTTGTAGCCTTCATTGATAATCTTGGCAGTGCCTACGTTGGAGGAGTGTTCAAAAACCTCACGTGCTGTTATTTTGCCGAGACCCTTGTCTTCATGGTCACGGATAATCTTGTCATAGTATTTTACCGTGCCGTCCCCGGTGTTAACAGTGTCATCAAGGTCTATGACACCATCTTCCATGGCCACTATCATGGACATTAGCTTGAAGGTCGAGCCGGGTTCGGTGCTCTCGCCCACGGCGTAGTTATATGTCTCGTGGTATTGTCCGTCAGAGCCGATCTCAAGGTTGGCAATAGCCTTGATGTCGCCGGTGTGCACCTCCATCACCACGGCGCAGCCGTGATGGGCTTTGTGTTTCGCGAGTTGCTTGTACAGTGCGTTCTCGGCAGCATCCTGAAGGTCAAGGTCGAGGGTGGTGACAACATCATATCCGGGACGCGCATGTACCGACTCGAGGTTATCGACATCGATCCATGCTCCTCCTGTCAGGCGCTGCTGCACCTTCAGCCCGTCCTTCCCGGCCAGGTAGCTGTTGAAGGAACCCTCTATGCCTACGATGCTGGTCAGGGTGTCATCGGTGATGTAACCGATGGTTCGCCTTGCGAGAAGACCGTTAGGCATGATGCGCCTGTTCTCAGGCTGATAGAGCAGTCCGCCCCTGAACTTACCGTGCCGGAATATCGGGAGCTTCTTGAGGTAGCTCAGTGTCTCGTAGCTGACGTGCCTCTTGATGAGGTAATACCTGTCGCCGCGCTTGCGTGCGTTGGTAAGTGCCGACCGCCACCCATCGGGTGAGTTGCCGCCGACATATTTCGACAGTCCCCTGCATAGGCCGCTGATGCCGTTGGCCCAGGTGGTGTCTGCCATGCCCGAGCTGCGGGTGTCCATGTATACAGTGTAATAAGGGATGGAGCTTGCCAGGATGCGGCCGTCATCCGCGAGGATATCGCCTCTGCCGGCCTTGTCCACCTCGCGGCGGAAGACGATCTTGTCAGCCATGGCAGCCCACTTCTCCGACTGCACGAACTGGAGGATGATGATGCGGACAAAGACGGCAAGGGCCATAGCTGCCACGATGCCGTATATGATGCCGGTACGTGCAAGTATCTGATCCTTTGACTTTGTCTTCTTACTCATGTGATGTTATCCTGTTGTTAAGCTCAGTTCTTCGGGTTTATTCATTTACTACTATCCTGTACGGCGGCTCGCGGAGCTCTTCGAGGCCCAGACCCCGCTCCTTTACCAGGTCGGTTATCTCACTCTGGCGGCTCACGCTGCCCAGCTCTGCCGATACTGAGAGCGACTCTGCCCGCATGTCTCTCACCTCCTGCTCCAGGACGATGATCTGGCGTTCTACGCGTTCAGCGCTGAACTTGTTGGATATGAAGATGATGGCAAGCACTGCAATCAGTGCCGAGTATTTCATATCCTTGAGTATCAGGCTTTCAGAAATAAGGGTGCCGCTTATTAGCCCCTTAAAAAATCCCCCCTTGCCCTTCCTGCCTGAGGTTTTCGGTCCAGAAACTGACTGGCCAACTACTGACTCAGAACTGCCATCTGTCTGCCTACTGCCTATTGCCGACTGCCTACTGCCGTCCCGATCCGCCAGCCGGCGGATGCGGGATTTAGTCTCCTCCTTCGTCGGAGCATCAAACTGCCTACTGCCTGCTGAACCTTTCAGCTGCCTGATCAGCTGCCGGGCACTCCATCCCTCTGTGTTCCTCTCCTCTTCCATCACCATCAGATTTTCTCCGCTATCCTGAGCCTGGCGCTGCGGGCCCTGCTGTTTGCTGTTGTCTCATCCTCCGCCGGAACAATAACCTTGCGGTTTATCATCCTGAACGGAGTTGTCACGTTGCCGTAAAAATCCTTATCGCTGGTACCCTCGAAATTGCCGCTGCGGAAGAAGTTCTTCACCAGCCTGTCCTCAAGCGAATGGTACGTTATCACTGCAATCCTGCCGCCGGGCTTGAGCATCAGAAGCGCCTGGATGAGCATCTCGGTTAGAGCGTCCATCTCGTGGTTCACCTCTATGCGCAACGACTGGAACAATCTGGCGTAGAACTTATTCTCCTCCCAAGGCGGGACCAGACCGGTGAGAGCCGACATGAGTTCGCTGACGGTCTTGACCGGTTTGGTGGTACGGGCTCTTACGATAGCAGCAGCCAGTTTACGCGAGTTGGTCAGTTCGCCATATTTGTAAAAAACATCTGCCAGCTTCTCCTCCTCGTAAGTGCGGAGGATGTCAGCGGCTTTGACAGTCGACTGGCGGTTCATGCGCATGTCAAGCCCGGTATCACTACGGAACGAGAAGCCCCTCTCCTGCTCATCAAACTGGTGGAACGAGACGCCGAGGTCTGCTATCAGCCCGTCGATGGCGCTGATGCCGAGGTAACGCAGGTTGTTCTTCAGGTACCTGAAATTCTGGTTGAGGAGGGTGAATCGCTCATCGCTGATGGCGTTGGCTGCAGCATCGGTATCCTGGTCAAAGGCTATGAGCCTGCCGGAGGTTAGCTGATCGAGGATGGCACGCGAGTGTCCGCCGCCTCCGAAGGTTACGTCGACGTAGATTCCGTCGGGCCTGAGGTTGAGCCCTGCAATGCTCTCTGTCAGCAGTGCCGGGAGGTGATATATGACCATTATGCCGGACCGGTGTCGGGATTTCCAAGCAGCTTCTCTGCCAGGTTGGCAAAGTCGTCGGATGGCATGTCGATCCGGGCGTATACCTCCTCAGCCCACATCTCAATTCGTCCGTCCTGCCCGGCAAGAACAACATCTTTCGCTATGCCCGCCAGATCAAGAAGACGCTTCGGTATCAGAAGCCTGTTGCTGCTGTCGAGCGACACCTCTGCGGTGCCCTTGAAAAAGTTGCGGAGAAAGATATTGTGCTCCCTGTTGTATGGGTTGATCCTGCTGCGGACCTTCTCAAGCTGCCTGTTCCAGTCATCGATGGAGTAAAGGACCAGGCATCCTTCGAAGATGTCTTTTCTGACCACGAAGCGATCTTCAGCTGCCGGAGGCATCTGCTTCTTGAACGCGGAGGGGAGGATTACTCTTCCCTTGGCATCCAGCCTGCATGAATAATCGCCGATAAATGTGGCCATCAGAGTTGTTGTTTCGGAGGGCTAATGTAATAAGATTTTCCCCACTTCACTCCACTTCCCTCCATTTTTCTTCACTTTTGTTGAAAACTTTGTTTTAGCGTGGTTTATTATGTCGTTATCGCAATTTTTTTATGCCTGGATATTCGCTGTATCACAATACTTTATGCCCTTTTGCAAGAAATTTCCACTATTGCCTGCTGCCTACTGCCTACTGCCTATAAATTGTTGCCTGCTGCCTACTGCCTGTTCCAGCCCGTGCTTATATTTACATTCGCATAAGTGTCAGAAATGGAACACACCAAACCCCCGCTCCAGCTAGACGTTGAGCAGATCCTCAACGACAAGAACCCGAAGATCCGCCGGATGCTTCCAGGATTCGTCATCCGTTACCTGAAACGCATCGTCCACCAGGACCTGATCAACGATATCCTCCGCAATTACGGCCATCTCCGCGGATCAGCATTCAACGACGGTGCCCTCAGCTTCATGGGAATAAAATACCGCGCCCACGGCGTTGAAAACCTCCCCTCCGGCGGACGTAACATCTTCGTCTCCAACCACCCCCTCGGCGGCCTTGACGGCATGGTTTTCATGAGCGAACTGTCGAAACACTTCCCGGCAATAAAATTCCCCGTCAACGACATCCTCCTGTACATCGAAAACTACTCTGATATTTTCCTGCCGGTGAATAAGGTGGGCACCTTCGGCCGCGAGGCCGCCAGGCTGATGGAGGAAGCATATGCCTCCGACTACCAGCTCCTCAATTTCCCCGCAGGGATATGCTCCAGAAAAATCAAAGGGGTGATCACCGACCTGAAGTGGCAGAAGAGCTTCGTTGTCAAGGCCGTGCAACACCAGCGCGATATTGTGCCATGCTACTTCGCGGGACGCAACAGCAACTTCTTTTATAACCTCGCCAACCTGAGGCAATTCCTTGGCCTTAAGATTAATATAGAGATGCTTTACCTGGCCGACGAGATGTACAAACAGAAGGGCAAGGACATCGACGTCTATTTTGGCGAGGTCATCCCATGGCAGACCTTCGACAAGTCGAAGAGCCCCCAGGAGTGGGCTGACATGGTCCGCGAGAAAACTTACAATTTGCAGAAGAGATCCGCTGCCAGTTGATTGTTTTTTTTCTTAATTTTATTCCTCAATCATTAACCCGCTTTGGAGAATCAGATGGCACATGACGTGATGGAACCGCTCGGCGAAGCGGTACCGGTTGAAAAGCTGGTTACTGAGCTGGCGCGAATAGGTTATATGAGAAAGACCAACAACGCCAACAACGAGGTCTATCTCTTTGACAACCGTACCTCGCCCCTGCTTATGCAAGAGGTAGGCCGCATCCGCGAGCTCACATTCAGGCATGCCGGGGGCGGAACGGGAAAGGCGCTCGACCTTGATGAATACGACCTCAACCCTGACTATCCCCAGAAACAGCTTATAATATGGGATCCTGACAACCGTGAGATCATCGGAGGCTATCGGTTTATCTTCCCGGAACACAAAGAGAAGGACTTTTCCGTTGACCGTTTTGCCTCGTCTTCATACTTTACATTCTCCAGGAAATTCGTTAAGAAATATCTGCCTCATACCATGGAGCTGGGCCGCTCTTTCGTCAAACCCGAATATCAAAGCGCCGCTATGGGTCGCAAGAGTCTGTATTCGCTTGATAACCTGTGGGATGGACTGGGAGCCATAATCATCGATAACCGGCAGGTCAGGTATCTCTTCGGAAAAGTTACGATGTACACTCACTTCAATGTGCAGGCAAGGAACATGATACTCTACTTCATGCTCAAGTATTTTCCCGACCCCGATAAGCTGGCCGTTCCTGATGCTCCCATCATCATCGACATCCACCGGGAGGAGATGAAGCAGGTTTTTACCGGGAAATCCTTCAGGGAAGATCTGAAGATCCTCGGGCAGGAGGTGCGCAAACTGGGTGAAAATATCCCGCCACTGATCAACGCGTACATGAACCTCTCTCCTACGATGAGGTGCTTCGGCACTTTCATCAACCATCACTTCGGGAATGTTGAGGAGACCGGCATAATGATCACTGTACGTGACATTTACATCGACAAGATCAACCGTCACCTCGCCTCCTACCGCGAGGATTTCGACATCTCGCAATAAAAAAGTCTGAAAGTCTAAAGTCAAAAGTCGAAAGGTCTGAGGTTTTCTCCTATAATTCAATGAGGGCCTTCAGAGATTTTTCGGAATGAGAGATCCATTTTGAAGCTGCGAAGGGAGGGCCTGCAGTAAGCATTACTGTTTGAGCAGGCCGCAGGCCTGGGAGTTGTAATGCGTGTGCAGCTGAAAAATTGGATCTCCCGAAAAAGATCTGTGGCTGCCCTTTTCTTTGTTTCATTTCTTTTGGGCAAGCAAAAGAAAGAAAAACCTATTACGCCTTAGTAAGCTCTGCTATTGACACCTTCAATATAATTCACAAACGCCCTGTTAACCACCCTGTTCCCCCCGGGAGTCGGATAATTCCCCGTGAAATACCAGTCGCCGGTATGCCCCGGACAAGCCTTATGCAGCCCCTCAACCGACTGGTACACAACCTCAACCCCCGCTTTGATCTCTGCTGTCCTGAGCATCACGGCTATCTGGTTTGAGACCTCCTCATAAGTAAAGCTGTCATAGATCTCTTTCACAACATTGACCATCTCAATGTCAGGCTTCTGCAACTCCGCCTGCGCCTTTTTATAGACCTGCTTGATAACATCCTCCCTGCCTGTATTCTTAAGCAGCTCAATAGCAGCCTTGAAGGCGATAAAGTCGCCCAGCTTCGCCATATCAATCCCGTAACAATCGGGATAACGGATCTGGGGTGAGGAAGAAACAATGACCAATTTTGCCGGCTCGAGGCGATCCAGAATCCGTATAATGCTCTCCCTCAGAGTAGTACCGCGAACAATGGAATCATCCAGCACCACCAGATTATCCTTCCCTCTTCTGATGACCCCGTAGGTGACATCATAAACGTGAGCGACAAGGTCATCGCGGTTGCGGTCTTCGGTGATGAAGGTTCTGAGTTTGATGTCCTTCACAGCTATCTTCTCTATGCGCGGCCTTACATCCATTATCCTCTCGAAGTCAGAGACGGTGATAGCCTCGCCCCTCTTCAGGATCGCCTGGCGCTTCCTGTTGTTGAGCCATTTGTCTACACCCTCGATCAGCCCGAAGAAGGCACTCTCGGCAGTGTTGGGGATATAGGAAAAAACAGTATTCTTTAAATCGTTATTCACCGCTGCCAGAACCGGTTCTGTCAGCGTCTCGCCGAGCTTCTTGCGTTCGCGGTAGATGTGCTTGTCCGTCCCGCGCGAGAAATAAATCCTCTCAAAGGAACACTTTGCCGGTGTCACCGCCGGAAGGATCTCCTTCAGCGACCACTCTCCCGATGCCTTGATTATGAGTGCCTTGCCCGGATCGAGCTCATTGACATCATCGGTTCGTATGTTGAATACCGTCTGTATCACCGGACGCTCTGAGGCAGCCACAACGATCTCATCATCGGCATACCAGAAAGCAGGTCTGATACCGGCCGGATCACGCAGTACGAAGGCATCGCCATGGCCAAGCATGCCCGCCATGACATACCCCCCATCCCAGCGGCGGGCGGTTCTCTGAAGGACGCTGGCAATATCCAACTCCTTCTCGATAATGGGCGAGATGTCGCGCTTAGAAAAACCCTTCTCCTTATAAAGCCTGTAAAGGCGTTCGACCTCCAGATCAAGAAAATGGCCCACATTCTCAAGAATGGTGATAGTATCTGAAAAGTCAACGGGATTCTGGCCGATCTCTATAAGATGATTGAAGATCACCTCCATGTTAGTCAGGTTGAAGTTCCCGGCCATCACCAGGCTGCGCGAACGCCAGTTGTTCTCACGTGTTACGGGATGAACATAATCGATATTATAGTTACCGTACGTGCCATAACGCAGGTGTCCGAGCCAGACATCACACGGATTCTCCTTTATGTCAGGATAAATGCGGTCAAAGACCTCCTTTATCGGGTTCGCCGAGTTGGAGCGCTGGCGGTGGATATACCTTGTTCCAGGTCTGGCTCCGATACGTATGCCTGCCAGCCCGGCGCCGTCCTGCCCCCTGTTGTGCTGCTTCTCCATCATGAGATACATCTTTTTCAGGCTGTAATCCCATGACCCGTATTTATCAATGTAGTATTCTGCGGGGTGCAGCAGTCTCATCAGTGCTATCCCGCATTCGTGCTTTATGCTTTCGCTCATTTTACTTTGCCAGGTTTTTAAAGCCGATCACATCCCTGATCAGGTAGGCATCAGGGTATTTTGCCACTATGTCGAAGAAGACCGTTGCTGCCTCCTCCCTTGTCCGGTAGTCGCCCACCTTAACCTTGAACCAGTTGGGTCTGTCGAATGTCCTATAGGTGGGAATGTTGGGAAAATCCTCCATGAACATTGCCCTCACCTTATTGGAGTCTTCGTTGGCCGTCCGATGTCCGCCGCGGTATATCTGTATGCGCCAGCCGTCAACGCCATCTTTCGATGCGTTTGCGATGATGTGCCGGTTGACAAGCGTGTCTATGGCCGGATCCTGAACAATTATGAGCCTCTCGGCAACATAGCGGGGACGGCCCTCATTCATCAGGTCCTCAATGCCAAGACCCTCCTGTGCCGCCACAAACAGCGGCAGAAGAAAGAACAATACCGTGACAAGCAAAGATTGTTTCATGACGCAAATATAATACAGATTCTTCTGCGGAGGTATATGCAATTATTGTTCCGAATCCTAATCCAGCGCCTCTAACAGCTCATCTGTTATCTCCATATTATGATAAACAGCCTGTATATCATCCTCATCCTCAAGCGCTTCAACTAGCTTCATCACCTTGCGTGCCGACTCGATATCAAGTGTTTTTGTCTCCTTAGGTACTCTCTTGAGCATCGCCTCATCCGGTTCGATCTCAAGCTCCTCCAGCTTGCGGTTCACTTTTCCGAAATCCTCCTTGGCACAGGTGACGGTTAATATCTCCTGGTCCGGTTCAATGTCCTCTGCACCGGCGTCAATCAGTTCGAGTTCAAGGCTTTCCATATCCTTGCCCTTAATCTCTTCATCACTGATAGTGAATACCCCTTTGCGGTCAAAGAGGAAGGTGAGAGACCCGTTTGGGCCGAGGGCTCCGTTATATTTGCCGAAAATGAATCTGACAGTGGCAAGTGTGCGGTTGGTGTTGTCTGTCAGGCCTTCGACATAGATGGCGATGCCGTTGGAGGCATAACCTTCATAAGTCATCTCGTGGTAGGCTTCCGCATCCGATCCCGAGGCTTTCTTTATTGCCCTGTCGATGTTATCCTTGGGCATATTTGCGCCCTTGGCGTTCTGTATTGCCAGTCGGAGGCGGGCATTTCCCGACGGGTCAGTGCCACCCTCACGTACTGAGATCATTATTTCCTTGATGATCTTCGTAAAGATCTTTCCTCGCTTTGCGTCAGCCGCCCCCTTCTTGCGTTTGATGGTCGACCATTTGCTGTGACCTGACATATGTATAAATTTTTACCGTTTACAAAAATATGTAAAAGTTTGACTTAATCTGTCATGCCTGAGAAGTTGGTCTCCGGGTCTTAGGGTCTGAAGTCTGAAGGTCACTATTAACTCTTTTATAACTCTTAGTTATTCCGGGGTGATGTTAAGCCTGAATGACCGCCAGACCACAAGACTGCAAGTTGAGGCTTGAAAAGCCGAAATCCCGACCACAAAGGGCGTCGGGAA
>JFJP01038466.1_pt1 | contig 70795 bp, 91 predicted proteins | sample 431651 | NCBI WGS metagenome assembly JFJP01 (sample SAMN02602958, study PRJNA72255) | Microbial mat metagenome, whole genome shotgun sequencing project. | biome: fresh water; feature: sink hole; material: water; isolation source: purple microbial (photo- and chemosynthetic) mats found in... | reverse complement strand
GGTGTAGGAGTAGGTGTAGGTGTAGGTGTCGGCTCAGGTGTAGGAGTAGGTGTAGGTGTCGGTGTAGGTGTCGGTGTCGGCTCAGGTGTAGGTGTAGGAGTCGGCGTTAAAAACGGTTGAGGTTCTAATAGATACGCAATACTAATTTCGCCATCGCTTGCTGGAGTATTAAGAGGCAAGTATGAATATTCGTATGACAATGGGTCAACTGGCTCTAAAATTCTACCAAGTACAATAAAATTGCTGCCATCTTCCTCAACACTACCGCTAGTAACACCAGCAGCAGTTGCCTCTAAATTATTTAGATCTAATTTGCTAAAATCTAATTTATCAAGATTGTCGAAATCAATTTTGTCAAAATCAAGTTGACTAATAATTGTTTTTGCTAACGGCGCAGTCGTAGAATGTACAGATGCTTCTAACGGATCAATAGATTCTATTATTGCTGAGTCAAGCAAAAACGCACATTTATCAGTGACTTCAATTGGTTGATTGTTTATGTCAATAATAGTCACAATCCCGCCATTGCGGGCAACGATTAATTCACCCTCATACACTGCATCATTTTTATGCAATATGCGAACAGAGCCGTCTTTTTGTTTAGCGATAACTTCGCCAGTAATTTCTTTAACTATCCCGATTTGTGTTGCCATAAGGCCTCCTTTATTATACAAATGTGTTATGTACAATTTCAGTAGCGTTCTGTTCACATTAGGCACATTGCATGCCAGAGTGTATCGTCAACTAGGTAGTGTAGCCTAAAAGGTTCACATCCTGCTTTGAATTGTTGCTCTTTTATTTATCAAAATAATAGGGCAGTAATGCCCTATTATAAATTTAACAGAATATTTTATTCTGCTGTTGATGCTTCACCTGGTCGCAGGTTGCGAACACCGCCAGGACTTGCTGGCCCTGAAGATACTCGTTTAGCTGTTTTTGCTTGCAAATCTGCTTCATGCTGAGTTTTTGCAAGCAACTTCATGTATTGCTTGCGGTCAGCGTGAGATGCAAAACCAATCAATGCCCCAATTGTCTTTGTTCGCTTGGACATCTTTGTGCCTTTGGCACATTTCATACGAGTTTCCAAATTTACGCCTGGTACTTTTTCTGTCATTTTTCTCTTTCTTTGTGTTAAAAACTTGGTGGGCGGTGAGAGTTTCGAACTCCCGACCTTCGGCGTGTAAAACCACTGCTCTACCCCTGAGCTAACCGCCCTTATATTCTTGCAAATATGTATTTCTCTTAGATACTTTTTTGTACCTACTACCCTTGCCTTTACTGCCAAAATTGTCAGTTTGTGTATGACAATTTGGACATATTAATCGCACGTTGTTGGGGAAGTTGTTATCGCTATCTCCATCAATATGATCTAATTGTAACACTAATGGTTTATTATTCCAACTATTAGTTTGTCCACAATCAGAACAAACTTCCCCGAACTTTTCTACCAAATACCTCTTTAATACTAACGCTGAATTATGGGTACACTCCCCTGCCTCAATTCTTGGTATAGTGACATTTTTCCACTGCCAATTACCTTGGCAACGATTGTCACAAAACTTGTTAGTTTTGCTTCGTCCCCACAAATTTTCTTTTCCGCACTCAATACATTTGTAAAGTTTCATAGTAGACCCCAGTACAGTATTTAGCACTGGTCTACAAAATACCCATCAAATGCTGTCGTGTGCGCGTTTTTCGCAATATTGCCACATATTATTGTTCCTTTCTTGCTTCTCTTAATTCCCTACGACGGTCAACCCACCAATACAAGTGAGCTAGCGGAATAACTACCACCACAGCTAACAGTGTAGCAACGACTACTGCAATTTTAGAATCGCCTACTTCACTAAGTGAAGTATAACATTCTTTTATGTCTTCTAAAATCATTTTGGCTGAATAGGCTGTTGTGCCTGTTCTTTTTTCTTTCCAAAAATTTTATCAAAATTATCATTGAACTTTTCTTTTGGAACGCTCAATGGTCTTGGTGTGCTGCCTTTGCTCATAGTATCTAAATTTAAATGGTGCCCAATGTCTGATTCGAACAGACGGCCTACCGCTTACAAGGCGGTTGCTCTACCCCTGAGCTAATCGGGCGTAAACTTATTTATATAACGCCGGCTGGTGTTAAACTTTTTTTGCCCATGCACTGCACCAACCTTTGCCAGCAACTTGCTTTCCAGCAAACAATGGGCATCCCCCAGCAGTGTCGGTGGCTTTACCTTGATACAGTGCGCAATTAGCACACGTTTGCGTTGGAGCATGTTTAGGGAATTTTTTAGCATCTACTTTTGTAGAATCTGCTGCATACCCAAGCCCTTTGGCTGCTGCATCAGTATCAGCAACCATTGGCATTGCTGCAAACGCTACTCCAGCAATTGCGCTAATGCCAGTAATAGAAGCCATCATGAATACTCTACGTGTTGTCATATCATTTCCTTGGTTGTTTAAAATTACTTGGTGGACCGTCCCGGGATCGAACCGGGGACTGAAGCTTGCAAAGCTACTGTGTTCCCATCTATACCAACAGCCCATCTTGTGAAGTAATTATAGCAAACATATTTATAATAGTCATTGATTTTGAGTAGATAGGTCAACAACCTTAATAACTACTTGATCCCAACGAACATCGTATCTATGCCCGCCATCTTCAGTAACAGTAAATGATGCACAATCTGGTAATGCAACAATTGAAGTTTCATACGGAATAATTTCGTCGTCTTTTGCCAAAAACACATTTATTAAATCACCATCATAATTTTCAGCAATAAACTTTTCACGCACTTCAAATTTTTCAGCAAACACTTCAAGAATTTGAAATAATGCACCAGTAACATAATTTTTAAAAGTGCCGCCAGCACGTTCCCACATTATTTTACTTGGGCTTACACTTGGATTGACGATAACACAAGGCATATTCCATTTATGAGCGAAATAGTTTGACCAAAATCCGCCCAAGCTTGTACCAACAAATATAATGTCATCGTTGGCTTCACGGACAATAGAATCAACTAATTCTTCAACTGCATCAGGATCAATTGGCAAATCAGGTGCGTTACTCTTATTTCCAGTGCCAGTGCTTGCAAAACCATGTAAGTAAATTATTTTCATTGTGTATTTATATCATAAAAAACCGGCCAGTGCTAGTTAAAACAAAGGCCGGCAACGGAGTAGTTAGTGAGGTCGGGCTCTTGAATGCTTTGGCAAATGAGCCATTAAGAATTCCATTTGATCAGCAAGGATGCTGCGGTTAGACAGTATCAATGCTTCAGCACGATCTGGAATATACGGTGCATACAATAGTTCCATATGAGCTTCTTTAAGCGTCATGCAGTCCTTATGGTTGTTGCATTGTTTGCACGCCGTGACACAGTTCATCCATGTGTTTGAGCCACCACGTGACACTGGCATAATGTGGTCTCGTGTTGCAACATGATCTGCCACATGCACACCACAGTATGCACACGTATTGCGATCACGGCCAAACAAATTACGATTCGTCAACGGAACGCTGCGAGTCTTTGTTTTGCCCATGTTACGGATAGCAACAATAGAAGGCACGGACACTGTTGATTGCAAACCAGTCATCCGCGAATGTCCGCCACGGTAAATAGTTTCATCACCGAGCGACCATGCAATTAGGTCTTTAACTTTATAACAGACGCCTTCTTCCCAGGTTGACCATCTTTGTGGGTGGCCTGCTGAGTCAAGCGTCAAAACGAGTGGATACTTGTTCACGCTTCTTCCTTTCTTTTTAAATTTTGGAGCAGGGTAGGAGAATCGAACTCCTTTGACTAGCTTGGAAGGCTAGGACACAACCAATATGCCAACCCTGCGTTATGTGCTTACTTATTTATCTGTTTGTATGCCGTTTGGCATCTTTCAATTCTTCAAAAAATTTATGATACTTAACTGTACGCGCAATATCCTTGTCTGTAATGCCTTTAATGCGCCTAATATCACTATTGTGTCGCAAATCTGACATTTTAACTTCAATAGCGTCTGGATTAGCTATCACTTTTGCTTTGTATTCTGCTTCAGATTCCCCTGGCATTTTAGTAACTGACGCAATGCCAATGATTACTCGTTCTGAAAACCCTGCGTCACGAAGTTGCTGCTTAGTAACAGTAGTATCCTCAAATAGATCATGCCCTAGTGCCATGCACTCTAATTCTTCATCATCAGTTTTGAGATAATGCATAACTTTAAGCGGATGCAAAATATACGGTGCTCCACTTTTGTCAAATTGCCCAGCATGAGCATTAGTTGCAATAACTAACATTTTCGATAGCATTTCACCTTTTCTCATGATTTATCCAATACTAATTTAGTTACAACATTAAAAGAATCTTTGTCCTTTTCCATAGCTTAATTGTACTACTTATAGTAAGTACAGTCAATCACCAAACTGAGTAATCTGTGATATTTTTTGTTTTGTTGCACATAGGGCAAACTACTTCTACCACTTGCCCAATTCCAGATTGCGATATAACCAATTTAACTACGCTATTACATTTCTTAAAATGTTTTTTCTGAAATTGCTTAAATTTAGCAGTCTCTTCAGTTGTCAATTTGATTATCTTTGTCATTTGAAATTTCTATGTCAAACAATGGTTCTTCTAGTTTAATGTGACTTAAAATTGCATCTGCAATTAGTCCAACTCTGTGTGGTATAATTCTTGGATCGTCAATCGCAGCCGCATATATGCTGTCAAGTAGTTTCAAAAACTTAGCATGTGCTATCATTTGCCCAGCATAATCAAAGTATTGATGAGTCAACATCATAGTTTCTTCGTCAGCGAAGTGATGCCTCGTCGCATGAATAAGCCTTGCAAGATCCACTAACAGCAAATGCGGTGGGGTGTCAAGTTTTTTTACTATATCTGTTAACATTACAGATATAGATGCATGTTGGTCAAACACTGTTTTTTTTGAAATTGGCATATATCTTCGCTTATAAACGAATATTTATGCTGTTTACTTACGTGTTTTTAGTGTATAGTGTTTGGTCACTTTGCCAGCAGCAATTTCAAGCAATGCAGTGACAGCCGGTTTGCTTTTGGTTGGTACCATTGGTAAGTCACCTCGTTGTAAATCTCGCATGCGTTGAGCAGCAACAATAATCATGTGAAACCTATCATTACCAAATGCTTTGTTTGATGCCTCAACATCTTCTGCGATAAAAGAATTTGCCATCGACTTGTATGGTTTTGGCACATCAGCTTGATATTGCAATGGTTTTGGTTTAGAGTTAAAGAACATATTTACCTTTTAAGTTGTAGTATTGTACTGTAACATATACAATAAGATAACGCAAGAAAACTGATTGAATTACATTTAAATGTAACCACACCACACTTCATAAATATTTAATACACCATATGAGCAAAATATCAATTCAACACTACGACGTAATTTTCATAAGTTATGACGAGCCAAATGCAGAATCAAACTGGGCTGACTTAAAAACAAAAATTCCATCTGCAAAAAGAATACATGGAGTTAAAGGATCCGATGCTGCGCATAAAGAAGCAGCTAAGTTAGCAACTACACCAAGGTTCTTAACAATTGACGGCGACAATGTCATTGATGAAGCAATATTAATGCAGACTGTAGAATTGGCAGATGACATTGATCTAAACAAAACTGTATTTTCGTGGCCAAGTTTAAACACAATAAATGGACTACTGTATGGTAATGGCGGGGTTAAATGCTGGCCAAAAGAACTAGTGTTAAACATGAAAACTCACGAGCATGCTGACCCTAGCAATATTCGTGCTCAAGTTGATTTTTGCTGGGATATTAATTACATTGCATTTGATACATGCTATTCAACGACAGTTAATAACATAACTCCTTTGCAAGCGTGGAGGGCTGGATTTAGAGAAGGTGTTAAAATGTGCTTAGACCAAGGTGTGCGTGTCAGTGACATGAATACTTTGTTTAAAGGCAATGTAAATCGACTACTTGTATGGATGATGGTTGGTGCTGACACTGCAAACGGGAAATGGGCTATCCTGGGTGCAAGGCAAGGCTGCTATATGACACAATGCACTGATTGGGATTACATAAATGTTAGAGATTTTGACTATTTAACGTTGCTGTGGGCTAATGAGGTAGCAAATTTATCAGAATTGCAAGTTGATTGTGAAATTTTTAAATACGGAAAACTGTTAAGTAAGTTATTGCCAATCGAGGATGTATTAACTAGCACCCAAAGTGAGTTCTTCAAACGGTTTAATGTAAACACGAATAGACAGCTACCAGTTGTGACATCAACCCCATCCAATGTGTATGACATAGTAATGATAACATATGGCGAGGCTAACGCAGATCAAAATTGGGAATTATTGTCACGTAAATTTCCACGAGCAGTAAGGGTAGACGGTGTTAAAGGAATTCATAATGCCCACAAACAAGCTGCTGAAAAATGTGTCACAGACATGTTTTGGGTAGTAGACGGTGATGCAACAATAGTGGGCAACTTTGATTTTGACTACATTGTCCCAACTTCAAAGCAAGATACAGTTCACGTATGGCGTGCGAAAAATCCAGTGAACGGGCTTATATATGGGTACGGCGGAATTAAGTTGTTACCTAGATTGCTTACTAAAAATATGAACACTAGCACTGCTGATATGACCACTAGTATAAGTTTAAAATACAAACCAGTAATGGAGTTAGCTAGCGTTACAAACTTTGCGACAGATGAATTTAGCACGTGGCGTAGTGCATTTAGAGAATGTTGCAAGTTAGCAAGCCAAATCATTGACCGGCAAGTCTCGTCTGAAACCTTAGATAGGCTAAACGTATGGACTACTTGCGTAAGTGATCATCCGTTTAACGATGCCTGCTTACGTGGTGCCAAGGCTGGTCAAAAGTACGGGCAAGAAAACATTGGCAATGTTAATGCGTTAAAAATGATTAACAATTTTGGTTGGTTAAAGGAGCAATTTAATGCAAACTAGCCTTATTCAAATAATAGCACAACTTGCTAAACTTGCCGAGATTCACCCAGAATCAGTAAGTAACATTAGCTCGCAAATCGCTAAAATTGCAGTTAGTTATCCAACGTCTGTAGGACCACTCGCAGATGCGCTAAGTGACGGTCAGTTAATTAGTAAACAATGGTTAGCCGACAATCTTAAAGGTATAGATTTAGGTACAATATTCTTGTGCGGCGGATGGTTTGCAACTTTACTTTTTGATCAACGCCTATCATATGCGCAATGTATAAGTTTTGACATAGACCACTCTTGTAAAAAACCAGCTGAAATTATACATAGAAAATTATTAATGGACGGATGGAAATTTTTAGCATTCACCATGGACATACGCGACATAAATTATTCAATGCAACCTCTTACTGTCATTAGATCAAACGGCACTACAGTAGACATAACTGTAACACCTAATACTATTATAAACACAAGCTGTGAGCATATAGAAAATTTTAAAGCATGGTGGGATTTAATACCCACGGGAAAACTAGTAGCACTGCAAACAAATAATGGATTTGACATACACGGGCACGTTAATTGTGTCGCGTCGCTAATAGATTTTGCAGATCAGACGCCTTTGACATCCGTGTTGTATGAGGGTGAAAAGGAAATGCCGAAGTTTACGCGGTTTATGAGGATAGGTGTAAAATGATCGATTTAGATACTCTTACCTTGCGCGAGCTTCAACTTGAATCAGCAAGAGCCTTATCATGCATGGTCGCATCGAACAACAACATTAGTCAATTTAATAAACTTGCAATTCATAATAGTAGCCTATGGTATAAAGCAGTTATTAACTGGTACATAGAACAGTTTGGTGACCTCCCTAGTAAAGTTGGCCCCGGTAAAGAAATAACATTTGTAATGCCTAATGTATAAATATTCAGAAATCAAAACAGTTCATCTTGAAATAACGCAGGCATGTCAAGCTGCATGCCCAATGTGCGATCGTAACGAAAATGGCGGGGCCCCCAATAAACATATGACTGGGGCAGAGTTAACATTGGCAGATTGCATGAAAATATTTCCACCGAATTTTATTGCACAATTAGATACTATGTATATGTGTGGGAATCTTGGCGATCCAATAGCAGCAGCTGATACATTAGAAGTTTTCCGCTATTTTCGCAAGAATAATCCAAAAATATACCTTGGAATGAACACCAATGCAGGCGCAAGAAATTCTTCGTGGTGGGCAGAGTTGGCAACAGTTTTTGGTAAACATGGCTCTGTAATTTTTAGTGTAGATGGGCTACGGGATACTAATCATATTTATAGGCAGAATGTTAATTGGGATAAAGTAGAAAATAGTATGCATAGTTTCATCGAAGCTGGTGGACGTGCAAAATGGGATTTTATTGTGTTTGACCACAATCAACATCAAGTCGATGAGGCCGAAGAACTAAGTAAAAAATGGGGTTTTGAAAAATTTACTAAAAAGAAAACTGGAAGATTCTTTAGCACCAATACACATACTGGTAAAGATGCACACCAAGCGGTAAACAAAAAAGGTGTAGTGACGTGGATGTTAAAAAAACCTAGCACACAATTTCTTAATGCTGCGACTGAAAAAGAGCAAGCATTAATTAAAAAATATGGTAGCATGACTGCGTACTACGATTCATGCAAAATAGAGTGCAAAGTTATGTTGGATAAAAGTATTTTTATTACTGCTGAAGGACTATTAATGCCGTGTTGCTGGACTGCTGGCAGAATGTACAAATGGTGGCATGCAGATCCAAAAGTAGAGCAAATATGGAATCATATTGCAGGCGGTATAGAGCAAATTAATGCAAAAGTAAAGTCGTTAGAATATATAATTGACCATTCACCGTTACTCAGCAGCATTCAACTAAGTTGGGACAAAGCAAGTGTCAAAGACGGTAAGTTGTCAGTTTGTGCTAACAAATGTGGCTCTGAGTTTGACGCATTTAATGATCAATTCCGGTAATTACAATGTACCAAACACATATTTACGTTCAAAACAAAATGAACACTGACCACAATGAGCTGATTCAACTTGAGGGTAACATAACCAATTTGTAGATACTTCACATGATCTAGTTAACGGAAATAAAGTGTCAATGCAGCCAGCAGCATCATATAACTGTTTAACATCACGCTTATCTAAATTAACTAACGGTTGATAATACCAATAATCAGCATCAGACTCTTTTGTCATTTCTTTATGCACTAACGCTCCAGTACGCTGAATATCTCTAGTGCTAGATATTTTAGCTAGTTCAGGTGTAGCTTTCTTTTCGTTAGCTAAGATGTCACTTGGGAGCATGTTTGACACCCCGCATATTTCGTACTTAATATTAGGATATTTTGAACGTAAATCATTAATCAACTTTCGTTGCCCTTCTTTATATCCATATATCACTGACATTCCATTAGTGTCGAAGATTTCAGTTACCTCTACGTCAGATGCAATTGCATGCTCTGCACAAGCAATGCCAAAAGTGTCAAAAATATATTGAATTACTAGTTTAGCATGTTTGGCATAAAAAAATTTCGTTCTAGTGTCAACTGTGACATGATAGAACTTTGTATTTAATTTGTGCTCACTTACAAATTTTGCTGCATAGTGCATAAGAATAGCGCAGTCTGGCCCACCAGAATTCTTAAACACAATGTCGCCAGGCGACTTTAATAAAAATGTAAAATCTAATATCATAATAAGTGAAGTTCTCCTATTTTATATTTACCAAATAATGAACCTTGATATTTTTATTTTTAACAAGCTAAAAATACATAAATATTGTCAAGGAGAAATTATTAAGGCTGCGACAGACAGATAGCAGACCAGTTAATTAAATCAATGACTACAAATAACAAGCCTAGTACGTTTTGCGTATTGCCGTGGATAAGCATAAATTCTACACCCACTGGATCAGCTAGATTATGCTGCCTTTCGTCAGTAGGCCCCAATGGCGGAGCCATTGCCGATGGTAGTAGCGTTCACAATTTAGGCACTTCAAATTTTGATGATATAATAAATTCCGAGTACTTAAAGAAAATACGATTATCATTACTTAATGGAGAGAAAATACCAGAATGCCAAACATGTTCTTTAAAAGAAAAATTAAACAATGGCACTGCTAGTAGAAGACTTGCTGGATTAAAAACGTTCAAAGATGTAATGACTGAAGAAAAAGCAAGAGTAGTTACATTAGATGACGGCACTATTCCTGTTGAAATTGCGTATTTAGATCTAAGATTTGGTAATCTATGCAACCTTAGATGTATTTCGTGTTATCCTGCATCAAGTACCCAATGGTACGAAACTTATGTAAAGTTAAATGATAACACAACATTTGACGATAATGGTAGAATAATTCAATTGGTCAAAGACGAGAATGGTAGATATAGGGACAACGGAGAATTTAACTGGAGTGAAAGTGAAGTGTTTTGGAACAATATAGACAAACACTTGCCGTTTTTAAAACAGATATATTTCACTGGTGGAGAGCCACTTCTATTAGACATGCATTACACATTTCTTAGTAAGATAATAGAATCAGGTTACGCTAATCAAATTACTCTTGAATATGATACCAATTTAATGGCCGTTAAACCGGCATTGAAAGGTATTTGGTCGAAATTTAAAAAAGTGTTGCTGTCAATAAGTCTAGACGACTACGATAAACAAAACGAATACGTGCGATATCTAAGTTCATGGACAACTATTCAAAAAAATATAACCAAATTGCAGGAATGGAATTTAGCTAACACTACTATATCATTTTCTGTGACATGGCACATTTTAAATTCTTTCACATTTACTAACGTCATTGATTTTTTAATTAGCAAAAAACTTAATAAGTTTCATGTTAGAATATTGCATCAACCAACATGGTTAGACTGCCGTGGATTACCTCGATCAGTTAAAGATGAATTATTAAGAAAGTATAAACAGTGGAGCAAAGAAAATAATTCAGTAGCATCGTCCATAATTCATCTTATAGCACTTTTGGAAGATAATTCATATCAAGAAAGAAAAAATGATATGCAATGGTTTTTTGATAACGTATCGAAATTAGACGAAATGCACAAAACCAATTGGAAAATGACTTTCCCAGAACTACAGCAAAGCTTGGCTAAACATTATGAGTAATATATCAAAAACATTTTGCGCATTGCCATGGTTACACCTTAGTAGCAGGCCTGACGGAACTATGAGAACATGCTGCACAAGTAATGCAAGTTCTGTGCAACATCCTGACAGTGACATCAAAGTGGGCGGTGGGCAAGTTGGAGTCATAAAAAACAGCATGGGAATACCTACTAATTTTAACACTACGTCCTTGGCCGATGCGTGGAATAGTGACTACATGAAAAATGTTAGAACTGCAATGATTAGAGGTGAAAAACCAGCAAGCTGTATTAAATGCTACAAAGAAGAAGAGGCAGGCCATTTAAGTAAACGAAACTGGGAAACTGAATATTGGGGGAACCGTTATGATCTACATCAGCTAATAGCTGATACTGCAACTGATGGTAGTGTTTCACCAGTTATACGGTATATCGATTTACGAATGGGGTCTAAATGCCAATTAGCATGTGTTATGTGCAGCCCGCACGACAGTTCTGGCTGGATTAAAGAATGGAACACAATTTATCCTCAAATTACTAATAGTAAATTAAAAAATACAAGTCAGTGGAATAACAAAGGTCAAGACCATGGTGCAAGTTATAATTGGCATAAAAATAACCCAAAATTTTGGGATGAGTTAAATGAGCAAATACCAAATCTGTACCAACTATATTTTGCAGGTGGAGAAAGTTTAATCATTGACGAACATTATAGTTTGTTAGAAGAATGTATTAAAAAGGGGTATGCTAAAAATATTGAATTACGATATAATTCAAATGCAGTTGAATGGCGTGATGACTTATTTGATTTATGGGCAGAATTTAAACGAGTTAGATTTCATTATAGTATAGATGCACTAGGTGAGCAAAATGATTATATACGGTATCCTAGTAATTGGAGCCGGCAAGAAGAAGTGTTTTGGTTATTAGATTCAACGTCTGACAATGTGGAAATTACCACTGCAACAACTATTATGGCATTGAACATAGGCTATATCCCAGAATTTGTGCAATGGAAGGTCCAGCAAGGGTTTAAAAAAATATCGCCGTGGCCACTTGGAGCCGGCGGTATAAATATGCACTTTGCGTATTGGCCACCTCAATTAAATGTTAAGGTATTACCTGGGCATATTAAACAAACCATAAGTGATAAGTATGAGCACGAATTTTACCCATGGATAGACGAAAATTGGCAGAAATTCACTGGGGTAAAAGATGCTAATGTTTCCAAAGATGCATTTATGACTGCCCCGTACGGAATGAATCGATTTAAAGGAATAATTAATTTTATGAATTCTGAAGATTGGTCTACTAGATTGCCAGAAACTAAGGAATATTTACAATTAATTAATTCCCAACGTGGGTGGACTGATAAATTTCCGTTGACATTCCCTCTACTTAAAAGCATATTATGATATTTGATTGTGTTGAAATGACTGGAGGTGTGTGTATTACTCCTACAGGTGGAATAAGTCCTTGCTGCTGCACCAGTAAAAACACTGCTAGTATAACTAACGTTTCTAACATTAACGCAGCTATTAAAAATGACAATTTAAAAAGAATGATTGCGCAAAGTAACTTAGGAATACCGCCACTAGAGTGCAATAGTTGTGTCGAGAGAGAACAAGCAAATTTTATATCTAGGCGGATAAAATATCGAACCATGTTTGACGGAGTAGTAGGGGATATATTCAATGACAAAATTGTGCATATGGATATTAGCCTAAGCAACTTATGTAATCAGAAATGTATTATGTGCAACTCTGCATTTTCTAGTAGATGGGTGGCAACTGACACAAAATTTTTAGGAGATAGCAGGTACGTGTATAGAAATCCTAATAGAAATCAGCAAAGTTTAATACCTGGTAACTGGTCGCTATCGTATGACCAAATTGATCAAATAATTTCCTTAATTACAGAGCACACCAAATTCATTGAGTTTAAAGGTGGTGAGCCATTTTATGACAAAAAATTAGAATATTTTATACGTGCTGCCATACAAAAAAATAAAAATATTAAATTCTCTGTTACCACCAATGGCACAGTTGCCAATCCTGATATTTTAGCATATATCAATTCGTTGAATAACATTACTATTGCTATAAGTTTAGATGACATTAATGATAACTACACTAAAATCAGGGATTATGAATTTAGCAAATTCGTTGAATCATTCGAATTTTGGGTTGAGCACTTGTCCCCATCACATAGGCTACATGTTAATCCCACTATCTTAAAATACAATGTAGATCGGATGCAAATTTTATACGAATGGATTGGCACAGTTGCTCATAAATTTAATAGAAGAATTAATATTAATTTTTCGCAGATAGTATCAAGCCCACAGAGTCTGATAGCATTTATGGCAGGCGAAGAAAAATTATTAAATGGAATAGAGCAATTACATTACATTAGAACAGACCCAATGCAATTTGCATCCTGGTCACAATACACATCAAATATAGATTACCTTATCGCATTTCTCGAAAATCAAGTGTTGTTCGCCAAAGAATTTCCCGTTGGGAAGTTCCACGAAAACATTATTAAAGAAGATTTTTTATTAAAGGCTCGAGATGGACTTGCCTAAGAAAATATGTTTTGCCCCATGGACTGCAATGACGGTTGCTGCAACAGGCGGTGTTAAACCATGCTGTGTATTTCTTAGCAAGTCATATCCACAATCTCATCTTAAAGATGATGACTTCATCAAAACTGCATGGGACTCGTGGGTTCCGTTACGGAAATTTATGATAACACATCAGCAATTGCCAGATCCGTGCAAAGTATGTGAAACTAGGGAATCTGTGCTAGGCACAAGTAGATTAAAATGGTACGACCAACTATACATAAACTCAGATATGTCAGAGGTCAATTTAGCATCAGCGTCCCCAGAGGTTAAATTATTTCATATGGATTTTAATTTTTCTAATAAGTGCAATCTTAAATGCAGAATGTGCGGAAGTTGGGGTAGCACAGCTTGGTTTAAAGATGAAGCATTATTAGACAGCATATCTAAAAAAATGCCAAATGACCCATATAAGCGAGGAGCTAGTGTTAGCAACTTAACTCCAAATTTCAACGATGTGGACCAATTAATTAATTTGATGGATAATAAACCAGAATATTTCTCTAACTTAGTTAGATTAGACTTTAAAGGTGGCGAACCGTTAATGCACGAAGAAATGTTTGTATTTCTTGAGTATTTAATCAAAAAAAAGTTGTCAAAAAATATTAATATTGCATATACAACTAACGGCACAAAAACCCCCAACATTCTCAAGGAACTATGGCCACATTTTAAAAAAATAATATTAAATGTTAGTATGGACGGCACTGATGGAGTATATGAATACATTCGCGGGGGCAATATTATTACTCTCGACGAATTAGAAAATAATTTACACTTTTTTAATTCCTTTGAAAACCTGCAAGGTTCATTTAACACTACTATAAGCATTTACAATATTTTTAATTTGACAAATATAATGGATTGGATCAACTCATTAAAACGTAAAAACGTTGATAGGTTCCTTAGTAATGCACAGAATCAAAAATTTGACTGTATGGTTACAAACCCATCTTACCTAAGCATAGAAAACATGCCACCTGAGTTAAAGTTTCTAGCAAGAGAGAAACTTAATAAATATCCATACTCCAACCTTGACACCATTAAATCTAGCCTAGAAATTACTGAATATGATAAATCCTCGTGGAGTACATTCATTGATTTCACCAAGGATTTAGATAAGATACGAGACACAGATGTAACCCATGTCATACCTGAACTAATACCATATTTTAAATGAAAACAATCGCAATAGAACACACTAGTAAATGGTCAAGAAATGCCATGAGAATAGAATGGAACTTAGGGAAAAGATGTAATTTTAACTGTAGCTATTGCGACGAATTTACTCACGATAATCACAGCAAGCACTTACCATTTGAGATTGCCAAACGTACCATTGATACTATTATTGCATCAGCTAAAAATAAAGATATAAGAATAAGTTTAACTGGCGGTGAGCCGTGCGTTAACCCTGACATAGAAGAGATTATTAAGTACATGCACAGTTGCGGGATAAAAGTAGGAATTACTACAAACGGCAGCAGAACTGTAGAGTTTTACAAAAAAATAATACCATATCTTAGTACATTTCTTGTTAGTTATCATATGGAATATCACGGGGCAGACGTTCTTCCCGGTAAAATAATAGATTGTTTTGCTTTTGCCAAAGGCCAACCACACCATATTCACACGCATGTTCATATGATGATGTTACCTTCAATGTTCGCAGACGCAAAACTTGTAATAGATTTATTTCAATCACATAATATTACTACTGTGATTAGACGTATCAGACCAGCTTACGTTAAAGGGCAACCAGATCAAATTGCTAGACCATTTTTTAATGGAATTTCTACTTTAAAATTTGGCGATGGTGGTCCTATTCATGACGACACATCATATTATACTGATGAGGAGTTGAAAGCTTTAGGGGAATACAATGCGTAGAATAGAATCATCTAGTACAGCACCGTTTAACAATGTAATTTCAATTGTTGAGATTGATAATGACATTGTTGAATTACACGAAAACGTGAATGACATACTATTACGTGGTGACAATCAATATCAAGGATGGCAATGTTGGTCTGGAATTGAAAGTTTGTTTATTGACCACAACGGAGATGTATATGCAGCATCGTGCAAACAAACTAAATTAGGCAATGTATTCACTGGTTTTAATCTACCATCAGAACCCGTGACCTGTATACGAACTTGGTGCGTGTGTGCAGCAAGTTTAAATATTACAAAAACTAAACAGGCATCTGCCCAACAATATCTAAAGAAGTTCACAGATGGCCAAAGCTAACTTATCTAGTAAAACAATGTGCATATTACCATTTGTGCACGTAGCTACAAAAACAGACGGCAGTGTTAAATTATGCTGCCGAAGTAATACAATTGGAAATATTAACAACAGCCCATTGAGCAGTATATGGAATAATGATCAATATAAAGAAATCAGGCGAAAGGTGTTAAATGACGAACGTCCAGTTGAATGCGAGGCATGCTGGCGCCAGGAAGACATAGGGGTAAGGAGTTTGCGCCAACGATACAATGTGTCAAGACTTCCTAATTATATTAATAGGTTAGATGAATTAAACGATGATTACTCGATGCCTTTTCGTATACCAATCATTGAAGCTAAACTTAGTAATCTATGCAACTTAAAATGCAGGATGTGCCACCCATTGGATAGCACTAGTTGGGCAAAAGATTGGCCAGCTATATCACATTTAATGAAAGACAACAATGAAAGCACTTACACTAAAGTTCATTCGTTGAAACTTAACATCAAACCGTTCTTAAATGCTTGGGAGGGTAACGACAAATTTTGGGATGAATTTGACGAGTTACTTCCGTATTTTGATAGAATAGAATTTGCTGGAGGAGAACCAATCATTGACCCAACTCATTATCGTATCTTAGAAAAACTTCTACCACGGGCAGATCAAATTAATTTGAAATATTCAACAAATTTAACTAAGTTAGATTTTAAAGGAAAACCAATTCAGGAACTATGGGACAAATTTAAACGAATAGACTTAATTATTAGCATTGACGGTGTAAATGAGATGTATGAATATGTTAGACAGCTAGGCAGTTATAAAACATTACAAAATAACATCAAAACTGCACATGCTTGCAAAAACATACACATGGCGGGTAGTTGTACGTTTCAAGTGTATAACGTATTTTCTTTGCCAGAAATTTTTGATGCGTTTGTAGAACAACTAGACATAGGGGTGCAATCTCATTTAGTAAACTACCCAAAATTCTTAGACATGCGCGTAATGCCATTGGACATTAAAAAGGTGCTTACTAACACTTTAGAAACGTACAAAGACTCAATTAACTCTAAGATACATCCAAATTGGACTGCTGACAGGAAAGCTAATGCAAAAAAATACACAATAGACGTAATTAATGCATTAAATGGTGGTGATATGACTGCGTTACTACCTGAATTTGTGGAGTTTAGTGATACTCTTGATCATGAGCAAGGGTGTACTCAATCATGGCGACAATTACTACCAGACTTAAATCAATCTATTATTAGGAAACTCAATGAGTGATACAACATGTGTGTTGCCATGGATGCATATGGCAACAAATTCAGCAGGTAATTTACGTGTATGCTGCAACAGCACACCAGGAAAGAATCTAATATATCGTAATGGTAGTATCCCATATAATATAACTGACGACGACGTTCTTAGCTTTTGGGACAGTGAAACGTTAGTAAACTTACGGCACGAATTCATTGAAGGGAAACGTCCTGCCATGTGTGCAAGATGTTTTGGTGAAGAAGCACTTGGTATTAAATCTGCACGGCAAGCGTGGAATGAAAAATGGCCTACTGATTGTACTACCACCACCCCACCGCTGAATATTAAATATGTTGACTTAAGATTAGGAAATTTGTGCAATCTCAAATGCAGAATGTGCAATCCATACGCAAGCAGTCAGTGGGTCGACGAATGGCAGTTAATATATCCAACTACACCAACCGCTGAGTTAAGTAAACTTAAGAAAATGCAATGGATAGACAACCCCATAATATGGGACAATTTAGCAAAATTGTCTGACAGCATTGAAGAAATATACTTAACTGGCGGAGAGCCAACGCTAGCAATTAGTCAATACAAATTATTTGACAAGTTAATTCTTAGTGGTCACGCTAAAAATATTACGTTAAAATATAACACTAATTTGACAAATATTCCACGAAAAATGATTGAATATTGGAAACATTTTAAACTAATACGAGTCAATGCAAGCGTAGATGCAGTCGGCAATTTAAATCATTACATTCGATTTCCGTCAGACTGGAATACTATTGACAAAAATTTAAAAATATTCAATGAACTAGGGAAGCTAATTGCATTACAAATCCACGTTACTGTGCAAGCATACAATATATTATATTTAGACAATCTACTAGAATACCTTGAATTATCTGGGTACCATAATATATATTTAAATATACTTGATCATCCTGATTATCTTAATATACGTTCGTTGCCAGAAGAGTTAAAACAGCATGCAACAAAATTGTTACAGCAATTTTCACATATAAAAAAAATAGACGGTGTAGTAACGTATATGAACAGTGAGCATTGGTTTGATACCCAATGGGACAATTTTTGTAAGTACACGGCCAAGTTAGATACTAGTAGAGGACAGTCATTAATAGAGGTAGCCCCTATTTTTAAAGATTTTACGCATGATTGATTTATTATCTTTATTTCCAGATCACCCATTATGGCGAGATTTTAAACATATTTCCGTCACTGGGAAAGTGTTGTTAATTTTTTCCCCTGGGTGCGGTGGAAATTTTTTATTACCACAGCTAATTAATAATCCGCCAATTTGCAGGGGTAATGCTACGTTCAATGAATACATGCCTAGAATTTCTGAATCAACGTACCAATATAAATTTTTTGGTATAATTGGAAAGAAGCAAAACACAACAAAAATTTCGTTAGAAGACATTGATATACTATACAACCAATTTGCCGTCGAGGCTGAAACTGTTAAAATAAATGGGTATTACGACATTTTTGGGAGTCATGGGTTACCTATGTTATATTACAACGTGTTTACTGTTAACATTGACGAAGTAATATATATTACGTTAACTGAACAAAGTGACAGATTTTGCGATTTACTACAAATAATTAAAAATAATTTCTATTCAGATTTTAATTCAAAATCTCACCAGACGTCTAAGGTATTAGTCTCACTTGCAAAAGCCATAGAAAATTCCAAAATTTCCCCCTCGCAGGTGGTGTCAATAATACAACCGTCAACTGGCAGCATAGTAAATAAAATGCTCGTTAATCACTTTAAGTCTCCACTACTCACTGACCCAAACAATTTAATTGTTTGGCTGTTTATTATTCATTCTATTTCTCAAAAGTTAAAATTCACTGTTGATAATTTTATTAATTTTGCGTCGTTGGCTATTATGTCACCACGAGGGTACTCTTATATTAACTTAATTAACGAAAAATTGTTAGCAAAAAAGTACAACATTAATGTAAATTATATTGATTATTTTGATTTGTTTTTTACAAGAAATACTCAGTATAGCCACTCAATGTCTATAAAAAATGAAATTGAGACGTACACTAACCGAAATATACAATTACTAAGTGAAATAAAAAAGTTAGTTAACACCGAGTGCCAATGTTACGTTGACTCTGTTATTAACTCGTTACCAAGAGCTGTCAACTAATATGAATATAAATGACAAAATAATTAACTTAATATACTCAAATAAATTAGCGTTTTTGATGTATCCAGGTGGCACTGGTGGTGAATTTTTATCGCAGCAAATATCCTCTCATTGCTCTGCGTTTAGAGAATTGCCAACTCAGAAATGTACCTTTAATTCAGAAGTAAATCGTACAATCATACGTCTCCCTACATTTTTTAATGCGTTGCATATGGCAACACCAACTGAATCATCTGATTTAGCATTGTGTAACAATATTAAAAATTTTCATTTGCACGTCAATGAAGATATTAACAAATCAGTCATCGAGGCAGATGAATTTTTGAATAGCCACGAACTCCCTGCTTTAGTTAGGGTACACGAGTCAATATCAGACGTATATACAAAAGCAAACACTACTAAAATTCAAATCACTACAGTTGAGGAAAAGGTATATGCACTGATTTGCTTGTACATTAAATTATCGTCAGAAAAACTAACTGAAAGTAGGCTGTTACATTGGGCAAGAATTTGTGAATCACGTCTAGCTGAAAATAAACCAACTGTCGATATTGTTAAAAAAATTATGCTGCCACTGATAGGTATAAACAAAAATTGCACGTTAGTACATTGTTTTTTCTTGTTTGATGTTGTCAAACAAGGTAAATATACTGTAAGCGAATTAACTAATGTTGCTTCTAAACCCCTAAGAGATCTTATTATAGAACAAATTTCTAGTATGAGTAAATTTAATATACCAGCAAGTCAAACCCCCCGTAACATAGAAAAAGCAGCGTGTGTCCCATTTTTTGATTTGTTCAAAGAGAACACATTAAGAAATTTGTACAATCTGCCAGACGATACAGTAAGGAGTAATCTAATTCAATGGCATTTAAAAAATGTAGAACTTTTTGCCCTAAACGGGTTTGCTATTACTTCAGGTCCAATTTAATTAAAATATGCTTCATCGCGATTTGTTTACTGTAAGCTGGCTACTTGGCAGGTACTGCAATTACAGGTGCAGTTATTGCTGGCCGTATGCCCGAAGCAATACAAAAGATCACAGGCCCACCGAGTTATGTTTGTTAACAATAGATGAAATTAAACGTCAAGCAAGAGCAAATGGGTTTAATAGTTTTCATTTTAGTTTGTCTGGCGGTGAGCCAACGTTTCATCCTGGTTATTTAGACATACTTAAATATTTGGCAGATGATGTAACAAACACAAATTATACTAGCATCCATATGACATCTAACTGTTCACGTAATATGGCATGGTTTGAAAAATACGTTGGCATAGCTAAAGCATTTCATCGTGCTAGTGTCACTGCAAGTTTGCACACTGAGCATTTAGATTCATTAGAAAAAATGCAAGACTTTGCAGACAAGTTAATTTTTTGTCAAGAAAATGATATACAAGTTACAATTAACATGGTAATGGTCCCTGAATGGTTTGCTCGTGATTGGGATAATGCTTTGTTTTTTCATAACCAAGGTATTAATGTCACGCTTAAACCACAAAGTGACCCCACTGCTAGCAAAGTTGTCGACGGTTACTCCGACGAGCAGTTATCTATATTACATAATGGAATGCCACAACAAGGGTATACTTCAATTAAACGGAAATGGAATGGCAGGCCAGCAGTTGTGCCGTTGCCACCCACTGGGCATAGTCAATCATTGGAAATAGAAATGAAAGATAAAGCTGGTAAAATTTGGTACATAGATCAAGCAGAAAGATTTAATGCCTTTAACTTTAACAGTTTTAAAGGATGGAAATGTAATGCTGGATATCAAAGTATTATAATACGAGAACCCGACGGCAGTGTTAAGCGAAGTTATAGCTGCCAAGATGAGCCACTTGGCAATATAGAAACAGGGTTTACTTTGTTTAATAAACCAACAACATGCATAAGCAATAACTGTGTAAGCAGCGCAGATAGCAAAATACCAAAGGAAAAAATATGTATACCATTACAATCAACAATATAGAAATACCCATTGTTGACGGCCCAATATCAATTAGCTGCTCGGGCGGTGCAGATAGCTCTTTGTTACTGTATATATTAATGATGCACCATAAGTCAAAAATTAATATTTTTACATTAGCTAAATCTCTAAATTACGGTGCAGCCGCTATCTCATCATCTAATGTTGTTAACAAATGTGTTAGTTTAACTGGAAACTTAAATGTATCTCATGTAATTGAATATAGTGATGTACAAGACAATGATCGATTGTACGATCAACATCGTAAATGTTTGCTTTCTGGTGAGTCATTGTTTGCTTACTCTGGATCTACAGCAAACCCTCCTGCAGATATTGCAAATGATTTTATATCACCAAAGTTAAACACTCAGCAAACTTCGCGAAATCCGTTAGTTAAAAGAAAAATCATAGACTACGAGTCAAAAATGATTAAACCTTTTACAAATTTTAATAAAAAAGATATTGCTGCAACATATAAGGTATTGGGAATACTAGATACTGTATTCAAATTGACCAGATCATGTGAATCTTACGATGAAAAATTTATGTATAGCCACTGTGACGACTGTTGGTGGTGCAAGGAACGAAAATGGGGGTTTGGTTCCTTGTAGCAAGTAATAAGATTTATTGCTTTTCCCTTACCACTATGTTCCCGCGAATGATGTATTTAATTACATAAAACAGTGGATCAAAATCACGTATTCCGTTACCAAAATTATTTGTTATGCTTGCTGGATTTGCATGATGGTTATTATGCAACTCCTCCCCAAGCAGCAATGGCTTTAACCACCAAATATTATGTGAACAATCAGGAGTGTCAAATTCCCGTGTACCACCAACTTTGATGCACTTTTTAGTATGAACTAGCACAATTAGCACTGCGTTTGCTTGAAATTGAAGCACTGCTGGCAGTGCGAACGCATATATCACAAGAAGTGGGTTAATCAAAAACAGGATCAACACATAGCAAGCTATTATGGCAAAATAATAAGTATGGAAAAAATTCATTACTGGGTTGCCAACTAATCTAGCATATAACCGATGGCCAAACCGTAGTTTTTCCCTATCATAAATTCCCCACCATGTTTTTGTAAAATGCAAGTGTGGGCTATGAGGATCATTTTCACCGTCTGAAAATGCATGATGTTTAGTATGCATTAACACATACCCAACTGTTGACCCAGTGCAACTTATTGTAAAGAAGAAGGACATCACAAATTCCCAAAACTTATTAGTAGTAAATGTTTTATGAGTAAAATATCTGTGCGCCCCAATGCCAGACCCAATGCCATGAACTGCCCAAAACATGCATAACGTAGTTAGCCACAATTGCCATGTACCAAAATAGATAGCTGGAAAAATTGCTAAGTGCAATAACCATTGTAAATTTTTAACTCTAGTATGAGTTGGCATGAATAAATTAGTCATAGTATTAAGTATAGTTGTAATTATTTAGTTTCTAAAGAAGTAACCAAGGAATAAATGTTAGGTGTAGTACCATTCTCAGATTTAAATAATATATGTTGCATGACCCCGTTAAACATTATTGGCCGTTCAAAAACAGAGTACTGTTTCATTAAATCTACATGCAATGATGATCCACTACCTAACTGACCGTATCTTCTTTTTTGAGACATAACTGTACAGAGTGCAGACAACTTAGAATTGTGTGGGTAAATAGATATAAAACTATAATCCACTGGAGATTCTAATTTATGAAAATTTAAGGCTGACTCAATTAATCCGTTAGCTGACCATAATGTACTCCTTGCTATATTTCGAAAACGTCGCAAAACATAATACATCATGCCAACTCTTAGAAATTCCCCGCTGTTGCCGTATCGTTTTGCCCCGCTAATAGCAGCAAGATCATCACCAATGTAAACACCAAACATGCTGTCAAACATAATAGATTCCCATTTTTTTTTGCTAAATTTCCAAACTTCTTCGTTTAAAATAGCAGAATGTGGGATTATGTTATTTAAAAAATCAAGAGATGCGTTATGTTCGTCACATATTATTTCTCTGCGAAATTTATATAAGTCTGGGCAGGACAGATCAATCTTTTTTACTTGCATTGTAATCAGCCCAAGAAATCATTTTAGCAGTAGTTGGGTCTTTAACCCCAGATTTATGATTTACGTCACCTAAACTAGATATGGTAATTTTACTAGACTTATACAACTCATGCTGCTCTGAAATATATTTCTCAAATACTACATTGTCTAAGTTATCCCCGATCCATGGATCCCCAAAACAAAGAGTAAATTTTTCAGTCTCCACATTGTCCATCCCATGTAATGCAGCGCCAGACATCACATAGCCCCTCCAAGTATTTGGTATGTAAACACGCTCACCAAACTCATTGACAAAATATAGCATGTTTTTCTCCCTACCTTGTAATACAAGTCGCAGTTTTGGCTCTAACGTATTTAATTGATTTTCGTAGCAATCTGTATGCAACGTCATTTTCATACCAGGGATAGTGCGAATAACAATAATACGGGGGCGAACAGTTGTCATGGGAAATACAAATTGTTCACATAACTCTATAATTTTAGTACATGTCTTAGAATGTGGTAACCATGTCATTGACGTTTTATCATTGACATCTTCATTTCCATACAAGCACGTAAGGTACGATTCACGAAATGTGCACCAATACCAGTAATCATTGCTAATTGCTGATATTTCTGCAGCCATCACTGATATCTCATCGTCAGTCACCGGGAAATCAAATCTCATTGCAGCAATGTCTATTAATGTAGAACTTTCCATGTTTACTCCTTAGTTATTAAAAAAGACCGTGTGTCACCTGACGTCCATGTAACAGGTACATTTTTACTCATTTTATTCATTTCATCTTTGGTCATTGGTTGGATGGGCGTTATATGAAGTTCGTCAATATTAGTGCATTCTGGTGAGTTTATAATCCACATTATATACTCAGCTATGTCTATAGTAGAAAAATGAGAATAATGGCCCCATTGCAATTCAGTTTTTTCAGTATTAACCCCACCAAAACTAAAATAGGTACACTTAATTTTTGAATCATGCCAAGTAACGTGCTTCGACAAAGATCGATTCAAATCACGCAATGATCTCTTTTCAATTGGATACAGTCGATTATCTGGTCTGAAAAAATAGTCAACTGATGAACCAAGATTTATGATATGGCCAGCTTTTTTGGCAATTTTCCATGTCGTCCATACATGTTGGAGTATACGTGTTTGCCCAAAATTTGGTATTAAAGAGCAATTTATAAATATGTCATAATTAGTGCTAATTTCTGCTAATTCTTTAATATCATTATCATTTGCTAAGTCTAATGAATAAGTGGAGCAACTAGATCTTGACACTGTATGAGCAGTAGGGGAAAGAGTTAATATTGCAGCCGTTATTTCTTTTGTAGGATTACCAGTTATTAATATTTTTTTATTCATGTTAGGTGAGGTAAGAATGCATACAGATGCAACTTATAGACGTATTTATAAAGTAACTACAGCCACTGACAATTAATTTGCTACTGAAAAAGTATTATAAATATCAAAAACTATTAAAAATTATGGCATCACAATACACACACGACAAAAATGGCAAGCCTCTTGTTTTTGCAATACCGCACGTAAACGAAGATCACACTGTGACTACTGATTTTCCTTCAATTGAAGATATTGCTGCTGAAGCACAGCTTACTGCGTTAGGGGATTTTGAGGCCCTAAACTTTAAAATCACCACACAACAATGGGATACTGATCAAAAAAAATTTAATGATTTATGGCGTCCTTTTCAGCCAAAAGAGCACACACTTAACGACAGAGAGTCAATTGTACTGTACGGTCTTGAAACAGACACGTCAACTTCTCCTGCTGGTTTATCGCAATACAAAGCACTGTATGGGTATAAACCGCAAGAAGTTGACATGAAGTATCCCACCGACGCAGGCAAACAAATTGAATCTCTCAAGGAGGTGTTTGATTATTTCTCACCAATTGGTAGAAGTTATTTGCTTAGATTAAATTCAGGAGGATTTTTTCCGCCACACAGAGATTCAATTCACATTTCTAGGAAGTCTATTAGGCTAATTGCATTTTTAGGAAACGAATGTACTACAGGACTAGAATGGGAAGTAAGCGGCCAACGTCGATGGTTTCAAACCAATACTGTCTATTATGTAGACACTCGCAAAATGCATAGGCTAAATGCATGGAAGCCCAGGTGTGATATGGCAGTTATCACCATATCAAAAACCTGGGCAAATACATTAAAAATAATGTCTAGACTACGCGATCAGTGATTTACTCTTGCTTTGCAAGACCTTCAGCAGCAATCTTGCTGATAGCAGCACTTGCCTGCTTCATTTGAAAATCCATTGATTCATTTTGCTTTGCAAGACCTTCAGCAGCAATCTTGCTGATAGCAGCACTTGCCTGCTTCATTTGAAAATCCATTGATTCATTGTTAACTGACTGAGTTGCGGATGCACTTACAGCAATTAAAATACTGGCAACCAAAACAAGCTTCTTCATAAAAATCTCCAAAAGTTACGTTAAGTTAAACATTAAACATCTCTTTGTTTAATGTAGTAATTATACACAATTTCTGTGGGTAAGTCAAGCGTTTTTTAAATTATTTTTGGTTGGAGAGACCAGTGCCGAGCAACAATGTTAACGATTTATGCTAAAACCGACTAGCGTTATTTACGAAGGCCAATCCTCCGCTCGTGGATTATACTGTTCGAGAAAACAGTGAGAAATCTTTACATACTAAACGAACTACCACATCCACACGTTGACGTAGCGCCAGGATTGTCAATTACAAATGAGCTACCATATAAATCTTCTTTAAAATCAATTGTAGCTCCGTTAAGATATTGCATAGACATAGAGTCAACAACTAATGCAACCCCGTCTCTGTCAAACGTAAAGTCATCATCATTTACCTCAGTATCCAATGCAAACCCGTATGAAAATCCAGAGCAACCGCCCCCTTGGACATACACCCTAAATTTATTACCTGGTGTATTGTCTTCAGTTAAAATTTCTTTTAGCTTAGTTACAACTGAGTCAGTAAAATTAATTTGATCGTTCATTGGTGGTTTTTCCTATAATCAGCCACTGCTGCTTTAATAGCATCTTCAGCAAGTATTGAGCAATGAATTTTAACTGGCGGCAACGCCAGTTCTTCTGCTAGTTGACTGTTTTTAATAGCGACGGCTTGGTCAAGAGTCATTCCCCTAACTAACTCAGTAACCAAACTTGACGATGCGATTGCGCTACCGCAGCCATAGGTTTTAAACCTTGCATCAGTGATGACGCCATCTTCTACTTTGATTTGCAATTTCATTACGTCGCCACATGCAGGGGCGCCTACCATACCAGTGCCTACGTCAGGATCGTCTTTTTCAAAAGACCCAACGTTACGAGGATTTTCATAATGATCTACTACTTTATCTGAATATGCCATAATTAATTAATTCCTAACTCTTTCCTAATGTTCGTTGCGCTAATTGATGTTACTTCTTCACCAAACTTTTCTTCTTCAATTGTGTATCCTACTCCACGCCCATATCCAATGTGTGTAATGTTAGGAACTACTTGAATTTCGTACTGACCTTGATAAATTGGATCTAAGTCACGTCGTATAAAGTTAGTTACTTTAGCAATTTCAAATGGATTACTTCCTTGCCATCCTTGACAGTCGCGCACTTGAATTACAACTTGCCCAGTCTTTTGGATTAATCTGTCAAACAACGCACGATGGCCGTCATGCCAAGGTTGCCACCTACCTAACATTTGCACAGTTTCTTTTTGCCAGTTAAACGTTGGGCGGCGACGATTTTCAATAATGTGATGCCCAATGAACTCAGCCCACTTATCAGCATTTTGCTCAGTTACGCGGAAATCATACTGCTCTGGTGGTATAAATGCTTTATTTGTATCAGCGTACCGTCCCTCAGTTATTGTGTCAACCCAAATAGTCCAATCTGCTTTGAAATTATTCCGCATTTCAACAAGCGGCGCAACAAAGTCAGCAATTACATAATCAACTGGCTCATGTATTGCAAGTTGTGCCATACGGATAGATTGACGGATTCGCCCATCATGTGAAAAGTCCCAGTCGTTAAACTTTTTGCGAACTTCATCAGCATTGAACCAAGTAACATCATATATGCACCCTTCTATAGGTGCAGAATAAGATTCAAAGAATTTTTTTAGTGCTGCTGCCAGATAAGTTTTGCCGGCTCCTGGTAAGCCCATGATTAAGATTTTTTGCATACAGTATTTACTATATAAAAATCTGTCTAAGATAAAACTGGTCCGGCTGCCAGGAATCGAACCTGGATCAATAGCTTAGAAGGCTACTGCACTATCCATTGTGCTACAGCCAGAAAATAATATATGCACCCCAAATGTTATCCCAGGACGGCTTTGATGTTTCAATCTTGTAGTTTACTACCATGGTTTCTGCAACTGTTCCGCTTTGTCATTGTGGCAGCGGTAGCCTTGACGTCAATTGCAAATTTGGTGCGAGTGGTCGGATTCGAACCGACACGCATAAAGCGGAAGATTTTTAAGTCTTCTGAGTCTACCGTTCCTCCACACTCGCGCATAAACTTATCGTGTTACCGGGAAGTATTCGTGCCTGCCCATTCCAGTAAAACGACGTTGATTGTATTCTTCCTCTAACCTATCAATATCGTTTGTTGTTTGTGGTTGGTTAGCCACAATGTATTTTTCTAAATCGCTTTGATCTTGTTCTTTGTTTTCTTCCATATTTACTATATTTATTTTAACTTTCATTAAATTTAAGTTTGCATAAATTTAACTAGTACCCGTTTGCAACATTTCTTTAGTGTTAATTATTCTTTAGTATAGCACGTAGGTTAGTAAGTGTCAACTGATTTTAGTCTTGCTAAATGCTGACTCAACATGCGCAATCATTTAAATGAATGCCATACCCGCTCAACATTATCCCAGTTGTCAAAATTTGGTTCATCAGGAGGGCCAACATACTGCTCATTTTTAAAATTGTTAATTACTTCTTTGTAATTCCCGCGCAACCTGTCTTGATTGTCGCATATTATTTGAATTGGAATATGTTGTTGAGTTTTAGCAACTTTTATAAGGTGCCCATCTTTAAACTTACCACTCCATTCCCCATTGATTACATAAAAATCAAACTCAGATGGGTCATACGAATTCTTTACCATTAATCTCATTTGATACTCCAATAATATGTCATAGTTTCAATCCAAACGCAAGTTTAATTTCAGTGTAACAGTGCTCAAGTGTATCTGCAATTGCTTTATCTTGCATATTGTCCCTTCTATACAAGCTGACAATCGCAGCACATTCTGAAGCAACCAATTGAGCAAACTTTTCTTTATCAAAATGAGTAGACGTTACGTTACCACGACCATCAAAATATTCTGTAGTAGATGATTGTTCAATGCAACGTGTAATTGTTTCATTCATTTGCAAATCATCTCAAAGTAAAACGGAATATCTTTGATAATCTCAACCAATAGTGGCAAGAGTGGCAAGCATACTATCGCAAGTAGAAAACAAGGAACTAACATTGACGTTCTAATTACTCTAACTCACTTCCTGCAAATCTTGACGCATTCCATTCCAACCACAATCTAAGCACCCTGCCTCTGAGTTAGAGTCTTGGGTCTTTACAGAATGGCACCAGTGCTCACCAGTATTTGCCATAAACTTCTGTACGTGGGCAACAGTTACTTTGTCACTGCCACACTCAGGGCATACTAGCATTGGTTCATCATATACGTTTTTGAGTTTCATTCTGTGTACTCATCTTCAAAACAACGTTCAATATCACCTTGCACAGTTAACAATCCTGCAAGTTCTTCTCGCATACCTTCATTTATTGCAATTCTTTTTCTTACTGCAATAAAGCCAATGCATTCGTTAATTATTAGTTTTGCGAACTTTTCCAAATCCACACCTTCTGAATTTGCATTGGCATCCCAAAACAAATCATACTTATCTTTTTCAAATCCTGCAAGTTCTGCAAGTTCTACAATTCGTTCATTCATAAGTTCTCACATAGATTGGATGAAATTTTCCTAATAATTTCTTGTGTGGAATTCTAAAAATTTTATAGTAGCATCCCTTTACCAATTCGATTACTAAACTAATGTATACCAAGATAGTAAAGCACACTATTAAAAGATTTTCAGAGATTCTATCAATCACATTAATACTCACAATTTACTGCACTACAACTTGTTCCGCCATCATGTCCACAGGGACAACCATCATCCAATTCTTCATCCTCATCAAGAGGAATATTAAAGTGGTTCAGAATATTTTTATAATCATCCGACAACGCATGTTTATAAGATGTACCAAATTGGGTATTACTAAGGTCTTTTCCAGTAAATCCTGCTTTAAAAGCTAATTCTTCAAAGTTTTTCATCATTTAATTCCAAAATGTTCTTTGATTTCTCGATATGCTTCATACAATCCTAGATTGTAATCATCGTGACGATTTTCACCATATTCCTGTTCTTTAAATATGATAGCAATGCAGTCATCAATGATTAGCTGAGCAAACTTTGCTTTACTAAACTTATACAGGCGAGTGGGGTAGCCATAATTACCCTCTGGGTAAGTATCCTCTACTGTGCTTGCCTGTTCAGCAAGTTCTTTAATTCGGTCATTCATATATATTTCGCATTTTTCAGTAATATGGTAGCAAAATCCTTAGCAGTATTAGTGGCAAAAGTTTCAATATCTTTTTTCGTATTTTTATTTGTACGAATAACACAACTAACATTAGCAGATGCTAAACTTGCCATCATATTCGGAAAGTTTTCCCATGTAAAATTACTACCTTTCATATTATCATCATGGAAGTCTGCGAACATACTCCCAACTAACCCTCTACAATAACTAATAACTTGCATTTGTTTATATGGAGACATATTAAAGTTCCTGAATTCGTTCGTTCATAATCCTTGAGCCTTTCTATTAGGACAAGCCTCACAAGGCTGCATTGGTTGTGTCATAGAACACTCAGCGCAACTCATCCAAAATATTTTCATATAACTATTATTAAAAGACAATTCAAGATAATAATTTAATCTTCCTCATCCTCATAGGGATCATTAGTACAAAATTGTTCAGAATTACCACACTGACAAATGTATTTACCATATTCATGAACACAATCATTCCCATCATAGTCATAGGTATAATCCCACTCTATATGTTCAGGATGCTCCCCACATTTAGAGCATATTACCCCCGATAAATTTAAAAAAGTATCCATATATTAAAAACCAAAATGATTAAGAATAACTGCTTGACCTACCATTACTTTATTTTTGTCCGTGGAATTTACAAATTTTTCACAGCACAATTGAGAAGCACATTCTTCAACAATTAACTTTGCAAACTTTTCTTGATCAGTTTTAATAAAATAACCACTGGCATTATCATATACCGCAGATTTTTCTAACAACTCTTTGATTAACTCGTTCATTCTTCAACTCCAAAATGTTCCAATACACGAAGTGATGATTTTGGTCCTGTGTTTTTGAAAACAACCAATGCACATTCTTTAATAATCAACTCTGCAAATCTGCGATCAAATTCAATTTCATATTCGTCTGCAGAATAATGTTTAATTGGATCAAAACTTTGTGCTACTATAAGTTTAAGCTCTTTAATACGTTCTTCAAGTTTAGTGCTCGTCATTTAACTCCGAAATGTTCTTTAATTTGTTTGTTCATATAAATTAGTAATCTTCACCCAACTCTTTAACTAACGCATTAAAAAATGCTACTGCTTCTGGATTATCTTCCATTTCTTTGTCTGTCATGTCACGAATTACAAATGTAGCAGGATTTTCAATATACAAAGGCGTTGCATTAGTAAATTGCCGCTCAGACCACGCAAGTTGATGGCTATCAAAAACTGGATCAACTTCTGCCTCAACGTGCACTGTTACCCAAATTGGTTTCATTGTTTGTGTTTCCATAATTTATTATTGTGTTTGAATACTCTTATTTAATCTATAGTTATTTACAAAGGCAAGAAGGATTCGAACCTTCGACTGCAAAACCAAAATTACTTGGATGACCTACCACCTTGCCATTACTTGCTATTGCCTTTTAATTATTACATCTTAACTACTTCAATATTCATTATTTTAGAATCCATATCAGATAATCGTCCCTGTGCGTTAGGCACAATCATACGAAACGATACATTAGTTGCAGCAGGATTTAGAACAACTGCCATTTTGAAAGTATCAATAAAATCGTAGTCGCATGATACCACTGTAATGTGCGTGTACCCATCATCAACTGCCTTTTGGATGTACGCACCAATAAACTTGTCAGTAATTTCTTTACCAACTGTGTAATCCATCAAATAAATCTTATTGATGTTAGAATCAATGTTACGCAAAATCTTTGGCTCACCATTTTTTGAGCTTGATGCACGAACTAGATGCGTCTCGGTACCTTTAAGGTATGCATCATATGCAGCAAGCATTGGAGGGAGAGCTTGATCACCATCCAAAAATGCAATTTTCTTATCCTTCTTAGGAGAAAACCACGCTTTTACCGACATAAATAGTGAGTGCATAATGCCTTTGCTGTTGCGTTTATATGCATTATTATAGCGTAATTATTTGATAAAGTCAACCGTTAAATAACGGTGGCGGATTGTTTCACAGCCTTCCCGTTTGTTTAGTTGATAACAACATGATCTAGTTATCTGTTGCAGCATTAGTTTTACTTTCACAACTTTCGTGGAACCTATATTAATTCGGGACGAAGTATCTGCATCATTTGTTGGTGGGCGGCAGTTGAAATCGCATCAACAAGCATGATCATGTATTATGTACATTATGCACAAGACCATCTGAGGCTTCCTCAGTATCTAGAATATACCCCCGTATTTATCATATTAAAATGCCTTTGTAGTAGCGATGCTCGTTTCGTCGGCTGAAATGATTAATCTAGATTAATCAGGGTTCTCGTTCACGTTCCACTACCTAACGGGTTAAAAGACATTTTAATATGATAATCATCCTAACAAACCCTGAATCGAACAGGATACTCCGTAGTACAGAGCTATACCAACACAGGTCTTGCAAAACCCTTTGTCTGCTAGTGTTTATAATGCCTAAGATTCCGAGCCTCAGTGTGACCTTTTATATCCAGTCCCATGAATGACACATTATAAACTTGATGATACCATATTGAATATTTCTAAAACATTGACCGACCCCAATATGCGAAGATTGGTTGCAACAAAAATATTCAATATGATCTCCTGATATCGTGCTGCTATTGTCGTTGACCCTTCACTCGAGTTTCCTATCGTTGCGCTATTGTCTCAGGATAATCATAGTAAAGAGCAGATGATTAGGTTTATTGGTTGACTCTCAAGTCTGATATACGTCACTCGTATAAGGCCCTAATATCACCAATCTAACTATTCACTGACAGTCTCAGGCACTGCCCTTTACTATGATAATCATATTCAAGCACACATACCGCAACATATCTATGGTATGATTAGTTGGACTTTCGGTTTGGTCACCGTTGCATTATGCTTGAATATGACTTCCTGATATCGTCGCGCTATTGTCTCAGGATTTCATAAAATGTTAAAGAACTTGCTGCAAGTAACTCTATCGTTTCCTGCTATGTGAGTATTATAACGCAGATCTTGCCAAAAGTCAACAACAAATTGTGAATTATGCTGCACTTCTTCGCTTAGACCAGCCATACATCTCTCCGCTCGGGCACTTCCCGCCCTGTATGCTGTCTACCCCAGGTTTACCAACTGAGTTAGGGTTTTCACTGACCATTGTGACGAAAGTGTTTCCTGCTTTACGCAACGTTTCTGACAACTGCAATGCTGTCATCAAGTCAGCAGAATACTTCCCATTTGTTATTCCGTCTTTATCAGTCCAATATAATTTAAACATTTCTTTCTTTCATTTTTGTTTTTGGTCACGCTAGGTCGAATCGAACGACCGTTTAAAGTTTAGGAAACTTCTGTATTTTCCACTATACGATAGCGAGTTATGTGGTGCTCTAGCCAAGAATCGAACTTGGGACAACTCCTTACCAAAGAGTTAGTATACCATTTACATACGAGAGCTTATTTTGGTGCGCCGAACACGATTCGAACGTGCATGTATCCAGTTAGCTTTCTCTTGTTTCGAAGACAAGCGGCATACCGGCGCATAATTGGTACCTCGTTACGGAATTGAACCGTCGCATTTGCTTTGTAGGAGCAATGTTCTACCATTAAACTACCGAGGCTTGTGAGTGGTACCGCCTACAGGAATCGGACCTGTGTTTCAAGCTTCGCAGGCTTGTGTATTATCCACTATACGAAGGCGATTTTATTTGGTGTGGAATATGGGACTCGAACCCATAAAAGCCCAGGTTTTAAATCTGGCGACTGTGCCAATTTGTCTTAGCCAATTCCACTAATTTGGTGCGGAAGGAGAGACTCGAACTCTCAGATAACGGCTTCTAAGACCGCTGACTTTACCAATTTGTCTACATCCGCTTATTTTTGTTGCATCAACTTTAAGTTAAGTGCAAAATTCTCTACAGTTAGCTTAACTACTGTAGCAAGCAACATCATATCACGACAGTCTGGATCCATGCCCAAATAGTTGTCTAATACGCCTGCTGCCATTAACTTGTATGCATCGTGTTCATTAATACTAAGCATGCCCCAATCAATTGGGTCACCCATTTCAATTTGCTCTGCTAACTCAACGAGTTGTTCAGTTAAATTCATTTTGCTTTGATCCACCACCCAGTAGTGGGTATTTCCTGTGGAACTGTTCCCATTGCTTTGTGCCAAGTTTCAGAGTCAGGATCATTTTCCATCTGCTCGCGTTGCATCTTGCAAAACAGATTCCAATCGTCATCATCGTCTAGTAGACCTAGCTCGTACAATACTTGGTTATGCTCTTTGTCGTTGTCGATAAATTGTTAGCATTGGCAGAGGGTGTGGGAATCGGACCCGACTTTCCTACGGTCAAAGCGTAGTGTCATTACCAAATGACAAACCCCCAGTAAATTGGCGGAGAGCTAGGGAATCGAACCCTATGAGCCGCTCATCACGACTCTACACCTTAGCAGGGTGCTGCATTACCGGCCTGCCCGCTCTCCTTAAAACTATTATAACATACCAGGAATTAGCTCTCGCATTCTTCTAGTATTAAAAAATGAGCGCACTTCACCATTTGAAGCTTGTTCTGAAATTACATATTGCCAACGGCGATAATTTCTGTTATCGTCTTGAAAATATTTGTGCAAATCCGCAACTGTCGTAATCTCAGAAAAAGTTTTACCTGGCTCGCTAGCATCGTAAATTGAAATATGATGGCCTTGACTAAGCAGACGCTCCCATATTTTAATTCCTTCATCGCTAAGTGCTTGGTCACTTAAAATTCGTATTGCATCAATACCACCAGAAGTTTTCCTATCTGCTAGCACTGCGTTATACAAGTCGGAAGCAAACGGCGGTCTGCCTTTATTTGCTTTACCTATCATTGTAACTACTAATCCCTGTGCACGTTTTTCAAACTCTGCACCAAGAACAATATCTCCTGCTTTCTCATACCAATAGTCAACTACTTGCGTACCTTCAATTTTTCGTAATCCAGATGGCAAATCAATGACTGTTGCACCAGATTTAATTCTATCTTTAATTGAGTAAATAACTGCATCAACTAGTTCAAATTTACCAATTCCCTCTGGCATTTCAAATAGCCAGGTATTTACAAAATCAGTTCTTGAATCAATGCGTTCAAATATAGTGTTGCTCATATTGTATTTATTCTTGGTGCTCCATAGACGAATCGAACGCCTGATCACTGCTTACGAAACAGTTGTAGTAACCACTATACTAATAGAGCTGGTACTGCTACGGGGAGTTGAACCCCGCTCTCCACCTTGAAAGGGTAGCGACCTTACCGATAGTCGATAGCAGCATGTGTTGGTAGGGCTGGAGGGAATCGGACCCTCGTTGATCGGTTAAAAGCCGAATATTCTACCATTGAATTACAACCCCATTTGAAATTTGGAAGCGGGGCCAAGAATCGAACTTGGAAGACCGAGCTTATGAGACTGGCCGAGAACCTTCATCCCCGCAATATGTGTTGGTGCTCCTGTGAAGACTTGAACTCCACTATCCGGATTACAAAACCGGTACATCGCCGTCAATGCTTCAAGAGCTAAAATTTGGTGCGGGCAACAGGGTTCGAACCTGCGACCTGTTCGTTGGCAACGAACTGCTCTACCAGCTGAGCTATACACGCATTTATTTGGTAGTGATAGAAGGTACTGCCCCTTCTTCTTGAGCTTATGAGACTCAGGTCCTACTATTTGAACGATATCACTATTTGTTTGTTATTATTTTTCTTAATTTAAAACTTGGCTCCCCAGCGTGGGATCGAACCACGGACCAATTGGTTAACAGCCAACTACTCTACCGCTGAGCTACTAGGGAATAAAACTTGGTCAGTGTGGCCGGCCTCGAACCGGCATATTCCTGCTTCCAAAACAGGTCGACGTCCACTTGTCACCACACACTGAAAATGCAACAGGATAGCTGTCTACTTTTTGTTTAATGTCAGAACATCGAAACTGACGGCCAATTGTAATGGGTTGCTGAAGCTATCCTAAAAACTTGGTCTCGGTAGCAGGAATCGAACCTACGCCATATGCTCCCAAAGCATAAATGATACCATTTCACCATACCGAGTATAACTATTTACACGTTCTCGCTCAATGCAAGAAATAAATTGGTGCCCTTGGTGAGATTCGAACTCACAAAATAACTGCTTTTGAGACAGCCGACTTTACCAATTTGCCTACAAGGGCTAGTTTATCTGGAACTCCTACAGAGAATCGAACTCTGTTACACGGGTTTGCAATCCGCTGCCTATCCAACTGGCTCTAGAAGCATAAAACTTTTCTGTAGTAGGCTGCACACATTATCATTAAGATGCGCTTCGATATTTATCAGTAGAACTTCTACTCGCATCGCCTTTACCACAATCTAACCGACTGCACTACAAAAACTTGGTCCTCTGCCACGGTATTGGACCGTGTTCTGTAGGGTAAGAGCCTACTGCATCACCTTAATGCTTGCAGAAGATATTGTTGGCGGGGACGGTGAGATTCGAACTCACGGGCCCCTTTCGGGACCGACAGTTTTCAAGACTACCTTCGTACGGAATCGAACCGTCTCCTCGTGCTCTTCAGGCACACGTACACACCAGTTATACGACAAAGGCTAAAATTGGTATCCCGTAGGGGTTACGCTCCCCTCTCACCAGGGTGAAGGCCTGGTCGCCACTCTAGCTGCGTCACGGGATATAGATAACAGGTTCCTTATTTTTCAATTAAAAGTTGAATTTTTAGAATTTGCTGAACGGAACCTAAAAAACTTGGTACCCCCGGGAGGTAACGCTCCTCCGACTCTGCGTTATCAGCACAGTGTTATACTTTTTAACTAAAGGGGCAATTATGCAGTATGCTAGCCACTGCAAAGACATGCTTGTTTGGTGCGAGTAACAGGAATCGAACCTGCTCATACTGGGTGGAAGCCAATCATGCAACCATTAACATCTTACACGCATTAACTTGGCATCCCGACTAGGACTCGAACCTAGAATGTTGCTTTTGGAGAACAACGTGTTGCCATTACACTATCGAGATATTATCTTTCGAGGCAGTCCACCTTTGGACCACTCTGTATTTTCATATTTTGCTAACTCGTCTTTCGGTATGCGTTTTGCAACCGTGCCGTTATTAATTAGTATTTTTCCTAGATTAGCTTCTGCTACTCTACTACGATGTTCGTCTGAGCAAACTCTGCCTGTCAATGACAGCGCAACTTTCTTTCTAATTGCTGGATCATTGCGCATTGCGTTGTTTTCAGACAATTTGCGACGTTTTTCATCTGACGTAACTTGTTGAAGTGACGCTTGGCGCTGTTTTTCTTTAGTTTCAGCGGAGTGTTGTCTTCCTTTGAATGCCCCAACAATACCTGGATTTCCTCCACTACCACCTATCTTTAGGTTGTACGACAATGGATCGGTTATTAACTCTTCGTTTACTATCGAACGTTCTATATTAAACATTTCTTCTTTTGAAGATGCTACATGCAATATTTCAAATTTAAAAGTTGATGCCCCGTACTTTTTTATAGCACGTTTTAAATATTTCCCAGACCCTAAATATCCATCTGTTAAATTCAAAGTTTGATGGCATCCGATATAGTATTGACCAGTCAAAATGTTTGAGGTTTTATAAATTATATAGTGCATAACTTTATTTATACAAAACTGTCGTTCTCCCAATTACACCATATCCCTATACTAACTTGGCTCCGCACCTCGGTAACGATCCGAGTTAAACAGTGGTTAACAGCCACGCCCATGTCCATACTTGCGTTCTGCGGAATAATTTATGCCAGCCACGAGGTAGTCTGCTGGCGCTAGTCACCGTCTTAATACTGGTAACCAGAATTTGGTACGAGCGGAAGGGATCGAACCTTCTCAAGAACGCTAATCTGGCGCTAAAAGGTTTATAAGGCCTCTCTGACTTCCAAGTCTCGCTCGCATTTAATAAATTTGGTGGAGACGTGTGGTTTCGATCCACTCCCCGAAGGACGAGTTTTACAGACTCGGTGCTGAAGCCATCAGCTTTCCATCTCCAAAATATAACAGGATCAACTTTGCTGAACTGATCCTAAAACTGGCGCGGTAAATGGGACTCGAACCCACGGTGGTCTCCTAGACAGGGAGGTGCATTAGCCGCTATGCTACTACCGCAAAAACTGGGCGGACGGGATGGAATCGGACCATCGATACTTCTTTCACAGAGAAGTGTGTTGCCATTACACTACACGCCGCATTAATTTGGTGGACCGCCGGAGACTCGAACTCCGATTTACTACGTGCAAGGCAGTGGTAATTCCCCCTATACTAGCAGCCCAAATTCTTGCAGGATTACGCGGCGCCCTAGAGCTTCTGTCCTGCGGCAACGTCACCGCCAATGTTACTTTTCATACCCTACTGGACCGACTTTGCTCATCGTTCGTCACCTTACGTTTCTCATTGTGTCCACGCACTGTGAAGACCGCACGGAAGGCACGGCTCGGTTTTCGTCTACTATCTTACTCACTAACATCTTAGTATTTGGTGGAGACGGTTGGATTCGAACCAACGCGCGATTAAGAGAAGTTTTACAGACTTCCGGTTTCAGCCACTCACCCACATCTCCAAATTTGGTGGACCGAAGGAGGATCGAACTCCTATCTATGGATTGCAAAACCATCGTGTACCCCAGTATCACTATCAGCCCAAATTTTGTTACACACTAGAGTTAACCAATGTGTGTATTAAAGCACTTTGACAGTGGAAAACACGAAGACGCATAGAGCGCCGGTGCTGACTCAGTTGTTGCATTGCGTTAGTGGATACAAATTCAAAGTTTGCAACTCAGTTACTAGCAAGCAAAATGCTTTAATACTCCTGGTTTTTTCACACCACACAAGATGCTTCATCCCCAAGGACGCCCGTTTCTAACATGTTTATAGTGCGCTAGCAGGACCTCGTTTCCTGGGCATATAGCTCTTATTTCACACTTAATAAAAATCTCATTTAACAACGTTTACTCACGCATTAAATCCTTTCTCTATATTTGTCAACTCGCCTCCAAGAGCCTTTGCCCTTTTTAGCACATACAACTCGCATGCGGTACTTAGGAGTTCTTAAGTCTTTAGCAACTGCATTGCGTTTCATAATTCCTGTCTTTCTATTTTAACATTAATTTATCTATTTGTCAACTACTTTTTAATTTATTTTTATCATTTACAAAACAAAAAACCCTAGGGTTTTGGTCCTAGGGTTTGTTAAATTTGTAGTTGTTTGCTAAGTGCTAAACAACCCTTCCTTTATCAAACCCCAACGATTTATCATAATTTGAACCGCAACGTGGTGTTATAATCTCCGACCCAGCCGCCATAATCGCAGTAGTCTGGAGCCACAACGGCACTAAACTAAAGGTATGGGTTAAACTATGTACGGACGATTTCATTTTGTTACGCTCTAAATTCTTTCTTAAAAATTACTAACCTAAGCATCAAGTATAACATTATTTATTCTTGCTGTCAACTACTGACTAAATTTATTTATCCGAAACAAAAAATTTTGCTTCGTAAAGTTATTTATACCAAGTGTAACACTACTTCTGTAATTTGTCTACACTTTTTTCACCGAAATGTTGTTTTGTTGTAACATCACTTGCGCTAAATACTGATTATACACACCTTTCAGGAAAAGTCAACATGGCATTTAAAATAGACAAAAAATCAGCACAACTGATGTATAAAAATAAGTACGGGTTTGCTCCAGACGCTAGTGCGCTTACTCAGTTTATGAACTTGATTAACTCTTCACCTGAAAAATGGACGGACGCATATAAACAAGCAACTAAGAAAGAAATGCCGCTACAGCAAGCAACGCCTAGTGTTGAAGTTGAAGACATTCCAGCTAAATCAGCTGTAGTGCAATACGCCACTATTCTGTACGGCAAAAAACCAACAGATAGCCAAGTAGCAAATTTAATGGCGTTTTATTCCATGAATTTGGATGACTATCAAACTGATGTAGTTGACGGATTAAAAAATAACACTATACAATCAATTGCAAAAACAAAAATTAAAGTAGATCCAAAAATCATCAAAGCATATTTGAAAGACAAGTACGGATCTGTTTCAGCAGGGGCGGTAGCTAAGTTTGCTACTTCTGTTTCGAATGGAAATTCTGCACAACCGTCATATGCAGAAATTGTTGAATATGTTAGCTTATTAAATAAAAAGGGCTCTTCTTTTGACAGCAAAATCAAAACGTTAGACCCAGTAAATAAAAAGTTAGGGATTGAGTTTAACGAGGACGACATTGAAGTTCGGTATTTACTTTCTGCTATTGCTAAAATATTAAAAAGTAAAGGTATACCGTCTTATTCTGATAAATTTGCACATATTCAAGAATTAGTAAGACAGCACGGAGCGTATCACCCAGCATCAGAGCATGTGGCTTATCTTACAAATGTTGCTAAATTGTTAGATCCAACTTTTAAACCTCCAGAAGTAATAAAAAATATAAAACCTGGTCAATATTACGATTTGCCTGTTCCAAATGACGAATTGACTGCTAACGCCAAAACAAAACTTCCGCCAGCAGACGCCGAGGCTCGAGCAGCAGAGTTAACTGCTAAAATAAATGCGTTTGAAGCTGAAATTGCGCGTCTTAAAGCAGAGCAAAAGAAAGTATCAGCTCTACACGCAAAAGCTGAAAAAGAAAAGAAAAACTTATCTGGCATGGATACAAAATTAGTTAAGTATTTTTCGTACATTGAAAAGAACTGTGGTGAATTTTTGTCTCACCTACAATCTACACAACGTTTTCTACCCAAGGGCAGACAGAGAACCAAAAGATTCAAGCAAAGATGCGCAGAAATTATGCGACACTTATTTAAAACTTGAAGGGTTTAAAGCATTGCGGTCCAATTCTATCTTTACAACCACTGACAGGGGGCAAGCGTCAAACTACGGGAGGGTGTACGCAATATTTCCTAAAGATGGGTTTAAGTTTACATGGTCTCCACTACACGATGACATAGTTCTACATTCAATTGCTGAATTACACGGCAAAATTAAATCATCTAAGATTCCGACAGATAAAGACGAATTATTCGACGAGTTCAATGATTATGCAACAGAAATGATTGAGTATGCAGCGTACGGTGATATCGAAGATCAAATACCAAAAATGATCAAGAAAGATCCAGATGCTAAAGCAAAAGTTAAAGAGTTAATTAAACTTATAAACAAATGGGATAAGTCAGCTTCCTCAATGACGTTTACAGCAAACAAAATTAAAAAAGACTTTTCATTGTTAGCAGCTAAATGGTTAGAATTTGTGGCATTATCAGGGACAAAACTAACTAGCTCAAGTTTTAACAAGGACCTACAACAACAGACGAATCAGGAATGTCTGTCAAAGAAAAAGCTAGAATGGTAATAGATAATTGGGGATTTAAACAAGACGACTTAGACTCAGCATTAAAATCTGGTCACGAAATATGTGTGTTAGGTGAATTTGTCGCTGTAAACTATGAAGCTTACGGTACTGAGCTACAACAATTTTTTAACTTCTATAAGTAGTATTTCTATCGCTAGCAGAGCTGTCAACTATTCTTTGCGCAATGGGGGTTAGTGGTTTATGCAAAAATCGATTGATCTTTTTATATGCCATCCGCACTGAGTGAGCATATTCCTTTTGACTTTGACCATCATCAGTCGCCCAATTGTTTGTTACTAATGAAAATTGTGCACCAAACATAAGTGCATAAAAATCCATATTTTTCTTGCTTGAGTCATAAGCGTCAACAAAATAGTCCATATCAACTTTGCGTTTGTCTGCTGGGTTCGTTGCAGTTCTTTCACGATCGTTGATTCGTGTTAACGCAATATCATAATTTACATCAACAAACAACAAAAAAGTATCATATCCAGCGTTTTTAAGTTGTTTGTTTAACTGCATTAAGTTTTCTGAGTCTCTACCAGTTGTATTAATTGTTAACCCTAGCATGCTAGTTTGATACTGATTTTGCCGTCTAATCGTTGTAGTTAAGCTATCTGTATAATCAGCATTTGGCTTTATTTTTGCAAGATGCGCTTTAACTTGATCAATGTCTTGAAGTTTTAGACCTGAACTAGTTAAGCCAAGATGCGATATAACTGTATTTTTGCCAGCGCCCGGAGGGCCAGCCATGAAAACAGCTTTAAAAATATTAGGATCGTGAATCCCTTCGTCTAAATCTGATGTGAAAAACTCTGTAAGTAGCATTCGGTATTTATGCTTACTTACAGAGTTTAGTATTTTGGTGCCTGAGGCCGGAATCGAACCGGCACGCCCCTTTCGGAAGCAACGGATTTTAAGTCCGGTGTGTCTACCAATTTCACCACTCAGGCAGTATTTTTGTTTATGTAGTAATTATAACGCAAACCACCAATGATGTAAACTATTTTGATTAATCTCGCACAAAGTAAAAATCTTTGTCTAGCCATGGCAAAATGATATCTTCTTGCCTTAAGTGGCCAAATTTGTTAACAGATGCCATAATTGAATCATGCAATAACCCAAGATCAGCCAAGTCATACCACCGTGTTGTAGTTGGGTCCATTGGAGCAATATCACTTTTGTAAACAGCCAAATGAATCCATGGGTCATTTTCTGCTTTATACATATACGAATCTCTGCAATCAAATCCATTTACAGCAAGCATGTACAATAAGTTGCATACGTTGTAATTGAAGAAGCAACCATCGTGTACTCGATTTACAAACCTATTGTATTGATAATTTGATGTTTGTGGTAAAATTAAAACAAGCATACCATTTACTGACATTTGCTCATTCCATACCTTCAATGTTTGCAATGGGTTAATTGCGTATTGAAAGGAATCATGGCACCACATTAGGTCAACTGATCGAGGCAACAATTTTTCTTCAAAATTACCTGGGAATTGAAATACATTTTTTGGTAAATCTTTTTCAAGCCTAGATAGATCTTTATCTACTGCATAGCAAGTAAAATTATATGGCCTTGGCTCGTCGTCACGGCTTACGGCGGTCGCCCACCATTCTAAATCTAACCCTTCGCCGCATCCCATGTCTGCAACCACTTGCAGGCTATCCATAAAACTATCGTAACCAGCGATAATTTCAAGTACTCGGAGAGAGTGATCGTGGCTATCTAACTTGTTTGCAAAATTATCAGCCATTATCGACGTGCTCTCGGTGCTGATGGTTTTTTCAATCTTGGACTGTCTGAATGTGTACCTACGTCTTCTGACCCAAGTGGTCGCAAATTTAAATGTGGTTCTAATACTTTTTTAATTTTAGCAGTAGTTTGAGCGTTAATTTTTGCTGCTTTTATTTCTTGGTTTGCTACGTTTGATGCTGCGTTCTTATCTGGTTCATAAGAAAATGCCATTTTACCACCAACGCCGCTTGAGTAGTACCCTTTACCAGCATCTAATAGAATTGTTCCTTGAAAATTTGGAGGGTACAGCGACGTAAGTTTAGTTACCTTAACATCTGGTCCTGCTGCCGCCGCAGTTAAGTAAATTTGAATAATAGGATTAATATTCACAAAATACAAACACGCCTCACCAAATTTTGGATCAGCATTTATTACTGCTGCAACATCACGTGCTACAACCATTAACGCATGATACCCCACGCAATAATTTAAACTTGCTGTAGACGCATTAGTTCTGTCTATCAATTCTTCAATTTCTTCACGTATTGCTGCAGACATTGTAACTTGGTTTAGAGATTTTGCTCCAGCCGCAATTAACTCATTTATTTTGTCACCAGCTGCTGAAGTAATTAACCCTAACTCAATTCCATATGTAATTGGGAATTGCTTTGATGTTTCAGACCCAATTCTCTCTACCGCTGCAATTTGTTTTGCGTATTTTGCCAATGCTGTTTTATGCTGAGGAGTTGAATCTTCTCTTGCTAAATTAATGCCATCTTGAACATTTTTAATACTTGCTTTTGCTCCATGCTTACCTTTGCTGCTAATGCCTATTTCAACATCACCAACGTAAACATAACTATCTACTAACCCATTATTTTTTGCAGTTGGGAAACTAATTTTGCATCCTTCCCACCCTGCACCGTTCAGCAAATCTCGCTTTGCTGCTTCTGCTCCAGAATCTGTGATTAAGCCTTGAGATAGCGCAATTGGAGCAATAATTTCACCCAGATCATCCTGTATTGCGCCTAGCATGTCTTTTTGTCCAGGAAATATTGGCAATTTATTACCTAGCAGCATTTGCATACCTGGCATTAACTCTTTTATTTTGGGCAACTTATCCAAAGCTGACACAACAGCCAATGAATTAGGGAAAGTAACGTTCGCCGGAAAGAGATCGGCTGGTTTTAGACCATAACTTGACTTTAACGCATTTGCCTTTGCTAATTGCCAGCCACCTGGTATATCGTTATTTTTCCATGCCGCTGTCATGTCGACAGATATTTTCTTAAAAAACCGACATGCATAAGTTTGTTGTCCTGGACCTGGACCATTAAGAGTTATAATAGCAAATGCACGAGTAGATGACATCTGTGAATTACTAAACATAATTCCTGGATATTCTATCTTAACTTTTGCTAATGCAACATTTAAAGACTCTTCATCTTCATATTCGCCAGGATTTGACGGGAAATATTCAACTCCAACAAAGGTTATCGTCGCAGTTGGATTTTTTGGGTCGCCTTGTATGAACCTGTCACCTGGCGAACGGTATAGTAACCCACGAGACACCTCAGTTAATAGTTGCTCGTTAATCAAATCAAGTCGTGTTAGATAATTTCTAATAAATTGCGGATCCATTGTTTATCCATGTAAACATGTATTTATTACAACGACACGTCTGCCATCCTGTGATATGACCTATCCATAAATGCTTAACATGCCGTTTTTTATGGCATGATTTAATCTTGAAGAATGAAAATCCCCTCTATTAGGGTCATCAGAGTGCCACATACCTTCAGAGTTTTTTGTGCGAATGTGGCTATCATTACCAGAATGGTCATTTTTAATTGATACTTTAGCCCCTACTGGCGCAGCCTCTAAATCTAGAGGGGATAATATTTCTTTTCCAACCGTACCCATGTGAGTTAAACTAACATTGCCCGCATTATTTGCGTTTACTATATCATCTTCAGTTAGAACTTTTGCACCTTTAACAATGCTACCAATAGCTTTATCAAATTTGTCTAACTGGTACCAGTTTCCATCTGCATGTGCTATGTACTGATGAAACTCATCATTCTCAAAATCATTTGTTTTCGGTGTTTTTACCTGTAGTACAGTACCATGAGGTAATTCTGTTTTAGGCATAGTACCTTTACTGGTCCATTGAGGTATTGTGGCCTCTAATAAGTATAGTTTGTTAAGTATGTCGCGCATGTAGTATTTATTACAACGACACGTCTTCCATCCCTGCTGATCTTAAACGAACTACATGACCAAGCATAAAATTCTTTGACTCTATGCCCTTTAACACACCCATCCATTTATTTCGTATTAGCGCAACTTCATTTATAATTGCTTCTGAGTCAACAACCTCAGATTCGCCATCTGTGTATTTTTCAGCATCACGTGACGTAAGTACACGTTGGTATGCTTCCATGTATTTTTGAAAGTGCTTACGCCGCACTTTCTTTAATTGAATTTCAAGATATCGAAGTACTGCTTCAATTTCTTGCAATTGGTTAAATCTATGTTCAGTGATACCTGGCAATGAAGTTATGTTTTTCTCTACATTGCCAGATATAATCACATCTCTCTTAGCATTCACAAGTTCAGATTCAAAATAACTAATAAACTCTGGAAGCGAGTCAACATTTGAAACTACTTTTGCGTACCAAGTCATATTACTTACTCATCTTCGTCGTTATAATCATCTTCGTCATCTATAGCATACTCTTTCAATGCTTTGGATAATTTTGAATCTAATGCCCCGAACACCTTTAGTTCTTCGTCAGTTAATGCGTCAACTAAGATACTCATTAAATTGTCTGCTGCTTCTTGCCTATCTTTAGCAGGAATATACTGTTTTAAACTTGTATACGCCTCACCTAAAACTTCAACATCTATCATATGTTGTACTCCTTGTAAGTGCAGTATTTATACAGCTTCAGTGACAGGCTCAGGTTCAATAGCATCTGCAGAAATCAATGCTGGAGTAGTCATAACTGCTTCCATGACAGCATCCAACGATCCGTTATCGTTACGCTCCCAACCCTTACGGAATTGTTTAATAACTGTTCCATCAGCTTTTGTGTACACTAAGCTATTACCTTCTTTAGTGAGCAACTTACGTTCCTCAAACAAGTCAGTAAGACCAGAGTACGGGCTCATCCCAGTTTCGTATGGGATTTCAACTTGCACAGACTCAAACGGTTTGGCATAGCGTGTTTTCATAATCTTGCATGCTGCACGAATACCGTTAACTGTTGTAGTCTTGTTGCCATCAGCATCTGTTTTCAGTTTCAACTTGCGCATTGCTACTACAATAGAACTTGCGTAGATGAAACCTTGGCCACCAGAAATCTTGTCATCTGGATCAAACATATCTTGGCTAGCGTAAGTGTGGTTAGTACATACCATACCAACATTATAACTACCAAACATGTTTACACAATTGCGAACTAACGATGTAAGTGCTTTTGGTTTACGACCCATATCTCCCTTCATATTGCCAGCTTCAAACTGATCAACATCAGTTGGAGTAAGTAGCATACCTAAGCTATCAACAATGAACAAAACCTTAGGCCGCTCACCATCAGGCATTGCCTTGTATTCTTTCATAAATTCAGAAATAGTTTTTGCTACATCATCAATCATGCAGATACTAAGTTTAAGTAACTTGTCGGGGCTAGTATTTACTCCCAAGTCGTGTAGCCATTTTTCATCAAGGGCGTTTTCAGTATCAATTAGAATCGGGAACATACCTTGGTCTTGAGCATATTTTGCAATGTTGCCAGAGCAAATATATGATTTACCTGCACCAGATTCACCTGCAAACACTGTTACCTTGCCAAGGGGAATTCCTTTTTTAAAGTCACTACTAATCAAATAGTTAAGTGCATAATTGCCAGTGCTAACCCAGTCCGTAGGATCGTTAAACCCAATGCCCAACCCCTCAATTGACTTTGAAATTGTTTTACGAAATTTTGAAATGTCAAATGCTTTTGCCATAGTTATCCTTTTGGTAGTGATACAGGTGATACAACAATGCTACTTTTGCCAATTGCGACCAACCATGTGTTAAGACGATGAATTATAACTGAATCATCTCTAGGATTATCAAATTTAACTTCAATATCCATTACTGAATCGTTTGTAGAATCTTCACGACTATTAAAAATAAGAGTGAAATTCTCATTGATTTTACTAATTTTAGCCATACCTATCCTTATCTTATGTTAATGCTAGGTATTTCTACCTAGCATTTTTGTTAATTAAGCTGATGTCTTTTGGCGATTGCGGATCATTGCAAGAATGTCCTCAGCACGTGATCCTGCGGCTGCTGGAGCCTTGATTGGTTCCGCGGCTGCTGGAACATCGTCATCTGCGTCAAAGTCTGCGTTCTTATCCTCAACTGGGGCAGCAGCAACTGGCTTAGGAGTCACTTTGGCAACTGGGGCAGGCGCTGCATCTTCAGTTGCAGCACTTTTGTCTTCAGTTGACTGGAATCCAGCTGGCTTGAAATACTTTGCCCATTTTTCTGGATCATACGATTGGCCGTCAACAGATGCTTCAAACATCTCTTGCATAATTACCAATTCTTCCTTAGTTGGACGCTTTGGCAAAAATTCAGACAAGTTAAATAACCCGTTCTTTTCAATTGCGTCAACTTCGTCAACTGTTAACGACGACTCTTTACGAGCCCATTTGCTAGTGCTGTAATCTGCATATCCACCTTTGCTGGTTTTAACAACGCTAAAGTCAAGACCATTTTCATAGTCTGTTGGCATGTTTTCCAATTCTGGATCCATCAATGCAGCCTTAACCAACGCAAAAATTTGCGGGCTAATCATGAAACGACGGATTGGGTTTGCAGGTGTCTTGTCGTCTTTCAACGGATTTTCACGGACAAAACCTTGGAACAAATACGATTTCTTTTTCCAATATTTACGGCCCATATCTTCAAGAGACTTGTCTTTGAACCACGGACGCACTTCTGACAAGATTGGGCACATACCCATGTCTGGCCACATTTCAATGCAAGGCACTTGCACAATAACTGGCTTGCTATCTGCCTGGCCTTTAATACCGGCAAACGGCAATTTAATCATTGCCTTTTCTACCCAAAAGTAGTTATTAGTTGGGTCTGCATCTGGAAGAAAACGCAACCGTGCAATATCGCCTTCACTGATGTTCCAGTGTGCGTAAGTAGCACCGTCGCCAAATGCTGCGCCAGAGTTACCGGTGCCTTTAGATTCTGTTTGTTGGAGTTTTGCTCTGATTTGAGCGAGAGTCATAGCCATGATGTATTTCCTTTATAAATTAAGATGGTCTTAGAATTTTACCTAGATACAATGTATGCATCATACATTCATTGTAACAAAAGTATTTAGTCTTTTGCGACACAAACGACCATGTTTTCACGCTGTTTTCATCATTTAATTTAGCCAAAAGAAAGAGCACCGAAGTGCTCATTTCCCCTTCCCATCCCGAGGGTTGTTATTTACTTTGTTTTCCGTAGCCTTGCTTAGACAAATCTTTCGGAATCTTTACTTCTTTTGGTGGCGGTGCTAATTCAGCTTCTGCAATAAAATCTGAATACTTGCGCATCAATGCAGAAAGTGATGTTGACTCGTAAACTTCTTTTCCATCGTCAGTTTTTGCTGTCTTAGGATCTGTTTTCTTATCGCTACCATATTCATCATCAATTTTTTTCTTTAACGACGCGGTTGCGTTTTTGCCATCTTGCTTGCTTTGCTTACTCCATGCTGCCAATGGGTCTTTAGCTTCAAACAACGGTTGAAAATTTCTAAAAAAATCTGATGATGACATAATAATATTCCTTATTATCTATTTATAATTATTTGCGTAATCCTGCGGCTGAGACAGGCGTCGTAGGCACTCTAGCAGTTACATTTTGTGGCTGCGTAGTTTGCTGTTGTTTAAGCATTGCCATTTCATGCTGCCGGTCATAGTATTCTTTTGTGCCATAAAACCCAGGAGTTGTCGCAGGTGTATCATTTAACTTTGCGTTAGCATTTTGCTTAGCCATAATAGTTTTTACTATATCTGCGTCAGTGTACCCTTGCTGCTTCATAGTCCAAGCTTCTGGAGTTTGCAGAATTTTATCAACAGCAGGATTGCCAGTGGGTTGCTGCGGTGGAGCTACCTCTGCTTCAGCAATCATATCTGAATACTTGCGAAAAAATTCAGATGGTGTTTGGTTAATGTTGTAATTTTTCATAATATTTTTATTTTAATCCTGCTAATCTGCGTATATCAATCAACATATCTATTTTTTGGTTTACTGACTCAGTTGGCCGTTGCTTTTGGGTAGGATCTTCTGGTGGTGCTTGATCCTTAGGTTCTGGTGCTTGCTCTTCCCCTTGGTCTGGTGGTTGTGCCGATTGTTCTGGTTGCGGTTCTGGTTGCTCTTGCGTACCTTGTTGCAACGATACATCAATTTTTGCTGATACACTTGGCATATTTTTCTCTAACCAGTCGTAAACAATTGGGCGAACATCCATGTCCGGACTACCAACTGACGCATCGTATATACTATCAAATAACCGGTCGTCACCTAAAATATCATACAAAGCAGCTGAAGCATCATTGCCATCAACACCTGCAAGCAATGGCTGGCTCATTAATTCTTGTAACTTTTGAACTTCCAAATCTTCTTCTGGCACTGCCCAAGTGCCTTCAGAAATTTCGTCAGCCCAGCTTTCAAATGCATTTATTTGAGATGTTGTTTCGTTATTTAATTTTGGTTTCATTGCATTGTACGCTTTGTAAACGTGTGGCAAAGCATCTTCTAACCTGTCGTCAAACTTGCTTTGTGTAAATTTCTTGCGGAGTGATGGCAAATCTACTGCATTCACTTCCATTGCCTCAGGCATATATTCCTCTTTATACATCTTATACCCACGTGGGCCCTTTAGCCTATGTAAAATATGATGTATAGTCCTGTATCTTTCTTTAGCAGCAGAAACCATATCCGTTGCTTCCCCATCTTCAAATGTCTTATTACGTGACCCTTGAATAAATTTTTTAATCTTACCCATTTCTTGCACTAATTCAGTTAAATGAGTCCCAAACTCATCATTGAATTGACCACCGTTAGCAACATGCTGGCCCAATGCTCTTGCACCGCCTAAATGGGTAAATGGCGTTTTAAATCGTTGTCCTTCTGAATCTTCAACATACACTGATTGAATTTTACGGCTCCGTGCCCCGTGTATCGTTTCATCAACTGCTCCATTATGACGAATTATTAATTTTGTCCCATGCGCAATTGGTTCGTAACTTGTTTTTGTTGTTCCATATAGTTTGCTTTCTGCGACATTGGTGTCATGAGTAGTTGCTGGTTTTTCGGATGCTGCTAATTGTTTTAAATCTTTAATGTTTAAATTGCTTCTGCTAATATCTCTAGTATCAAAGCTGAGTAAATTTCTCTTTGCAAATAATCGCATATCTCGCAAAAAGTCATACCATTCTGTTTTTTGCTGTTCGTCTAAGTTTGCGCTTACGTTTTTACCAAAATAAATCTTTAAGCTGTGCTCATCAATTAAACTAATAGTTACATTACCAAAATTTTCACCATTGGAATCAGTAAAATCAAAATTAAAGAATCGTGCCTCAGATGGCACAGTAGTAGCCTTTGCTTTTTTGTCCCCAACGTTTACTTTTTCAAATTGGGCACGAATCTTTTCAAATAATGATTCTGCAATAGTGTTAGTGTCAAGCATTTAATGTAATCCAAGGTATGTTATATTTATGCCATCATAAACGGCAGCGGAGCTACAAATTCTTCTAAGTCACGCATATGAGTGTCGATGTCCGCATCATAGTTTTGCATTCCTTGCATCATCCGAGTAACCAACAATGCAGCTGACACTAAATCATCCGTATCACCCACTCTAGCATTAAACGTGTTACCAACTGCAACAAATGTTTTTAACTCACTAATTAAATTTTTGCTATGTATTTTTAGTTTTTTGTTTTCTACTAGTTGTTTAAATTTTGCACAAACTGTTATTTTAGATGTGTTAGTTGTCGTAAAACCTTTGCGTCCACGCATAACGCCCGGTCGTTTCGATTCTGATAAGAAGATTCCACGGATGTTCTCTTCTCCAATTTCAGATATAGCAATTAACGCGGCTTCGCCTAACCCATTGTTTTCAACGCTGTAGTAAATATTGTTCTCTGTTCCTACAATATCATATAAGTAACTTATAATTTCACGCATAATACGGATTTGCGCTTGGATTGGTGTCTTATTATGTTGCCACTCACCTACTTGTTCAAATGTAGGCAATTCAAATATTTGCATTGCTGCAAAGTCTCCACCAGTACCAAGACTTGGGTCTAATCCAATTAGATAGGTGTTTCCTTTCTTTGGCTTTTTAAACCACCGAACTTGCCCTTGCTTCTCTATAGGATCAATGCCTTCCATTTGCGCCAAATGCATTGCACTAATCAACGTCTCTTCAAACACGATAGGTTCGCATTGATGTTCACGATTAAAACGCTCTTGGCCAATTCTTCCTAATTCGTCCTTAGCCCATTGCTCATCACGATCAGGATGCTGTGTCCACAACGCTTTGTATGCTTTAAAACCGTTTGCGCCCAACGGTGTTTGGTTGCCAAATTCGTCTATAGTTTTGTTTGCACCCAACCATAATTCCCAGAACTGATCTTCATCTGAATTTGGAGTTGACGTAATAATTGCTTTACCACCAGTTGCTAAAGTTGGTGAGATGGAAGTCCAAAACTCTTTTGCTATAGTATTTCTAACGAACGCAAACTCATCACAATACAGTAACGAGATAGATAAACCCCGTCCAGTGTTTTCAGTTGTTGTTGCAGATATAATCCGCGAACCGTTTTCAAAATCAATGCTACCTTTGTTGTAGCTAACTACCCCAGCCCTAATGTGATTTGGTACTGACTCATATGCATAACGAATACGCTGCATAATTTCTTGAGAACCTGTGTATTTGTGTGCAGCAACTAAAATTGTACTGTCTGGCATAAACATTGCTCGCCAAAGCAAATATCCTGCGGCCGTTGTCGTTTTGCCAAGTTGCCGCGACAGTAAATTAATACTAAACCGATAGTTGTGGTACGAATACGCAAGTTCCTTCTGGTACTGGAACGGTTGGTATAACAATTTTCCCTTAGTGGGATGCTGTATAAAGAAAAAGTTCTCCATAAAATATGCATACCCAGTGTTAGGGTCTGCACATTTCATAAATGCCGCTAAATGTTCCTCTGAGAAAAATTCAGGTTTGTTCGCGGATTTAATGAGAACATTTTCTAACCCCATTAAATCACCATCTTCTTAGATGATTCAAACTTTACTTCACGTAATGGCGATGGTATTGCCTTAGGAGTAGGCCCATTAGTAATTGCAGATTGCATTAAGCCAGATATACCAGCCATTTTTTTAATCTGTGCTAAATCAAATTGATCAATGATCGCATCTGCATCGCCCGTGTCTCCAGGAGTCATGAAGTCCGCTGTTGTTATTCTATAGTTAGTCATTTCTTTCTCCTTACTGGACCTTGTGCTTGCATTGGGCTTGTGTGATTTGTATCTGTTGGCTCTTCGCTTTTTCGTGTAGTAATACGCTTAGATGTTTTACCCAATTTCTTTAGTGCAGCATCTACAATTTTTTCATCGCCGTCTGTATAGCTTAGAGTGGTAGGATTGTCACCAGTTAGCCCATAAGCGTCCCCAATTATTGAATTATCTCTACCAGCACTTGCCATTGCCATTCCAAATCGATATAGATCATAAAATTGGTTAGTGTCTGGCATAGCTCGCATCCCACCGATGCAACGCTGATGCCAGTCATGCATTTTGCTCTCTGCTGATTCGGTAATAAATTCAGTAGCTCTCATACAGGTGAATATGGGTTAATTGGTTTATCATACCCATCATCTTCCGGATACACCGGATACGGATTATTAGGTATAGGGTCAGTCATTTTAGTATCCGCTAAGTCTACGCAAGTTAGCAAGTTCACGATCATCTTCTGCAGTATCATCGTTAAACTCGCTATTTTCTTCGTCGCCATCATAGTCGTTGTATTCAACATCGGAAGAATGAAAACTATGCTTTCCGTGATTGTATAAATTTACTATTACAAACCGTTTGTCTTGACCAAAGTCGTATATATCCCCAGTTTTGCCCTCAAATTCAATACCCTTCCCAACAATAATAACCGGATCGCCGATGTTTAATGTCTCAGCATTTTCATCAATCCCAATTTTTTTAGGATCTGGCTGCTCGCTTCCTTGCTCACCATTGACTGGACTAATAGAATCGTGTGGCTCTTCTTCAAATTCCCTAAGAAACGATTCTGGTAAAAAGTGTTTTAATGATTTCATTTTGTCCTCAAATCTTTTAATATAGATGCATACTGTTTTAGCAATTCTCTAGTTTCTTGCATTGGCGTTTGTGCTGCCATTGGATTGTCTCCTGGTTGAGCCCTAGTAAATTGCTTTTTCGGACGATTTAGATCATTGCCTTGGTTAATCATATCAGTAGTACTTGTGTGCACTGATGGATCTGGAGCGTTAGCATACTCATCTTCCTCAACTTCAACTTCAACTGATTCTGGACCAGCGCCAATTTCGCCACCTGTTGGGTCTACTATATCTTGTCCATCTTGATGCAACATACTCATCATGTCACGAATTGACATTTGCTGTGGCTCAGCAATTACTTCTGCTTCAATGCTATGGGCTTCAGGCTCTGCATTTCCGCTTAATCCACTTAGCTTGCGAATAATACCAAGAACATCTTCTTCACCACTAGCAGTAATGTTCATGTTTACATTTTCATTAAGAGGCGCCTTAGTGTTAATTTTACTATCCCCCATATAGCGTCCATAACCATAACCTTGCTCTTGACTGTTCCATCCATCTTTACCATACAAGTCTGGACCTGGTCCTGTAGAAGGCGGACGAGCGGCAGCATCAGCAGCACGTTTAGCATCTAACTCTGCTCTTTCTTGACGCTTTTGATCTTGAGTTACAATTCGTGCACCTGGGAACCTTTGTGATCCGTCTTTGTTTTTCATACCGTTAATCATTGACATAAAGTCATCACCCAACGATGCTTCCTCAAGGTCAGGGGAGTTGCCAAGTTTAATGTGCACTTCTTCACCATCTATATTACTAATTGAAGAGGCAGTGCCGCTCGCTGTTAACGCATTCATTATTACACGGGCTGTTGATCTTCCAATTGCTACTAGATCTCCACCATCAAAGAAAAAGTCTAATCCTTCATCTAGTCCTAACTCAGTTAACGTGCTAGTAATTTCTGCAGGATCAGTTTCAGTTAACAAGTCATCGCTTGGGTCCATGTCTGGATCAACGCTTTCATCATTCAATGACTGCATACGATCTGGATTACCCATCTCACCTTGTCTCATTGAATAATCTGTATAATCTTCGTCACTGTCTGAGTCATCTGCACCAATTCCCAACGCTTCATCGCTGTAATCGCCATCAAAATTACTTGCTTCTGGCATAATGTCACCAGCCACCCCCTCTGGGGTAAACCGTTCATGGCTAGATAATTCCCTTGCTGAGTCAAATTCGGGCGCACTGTTATCTGACAACCCCAAGTCTTTCTCTAATTGTTCAGCCACCCATTGAACTGGATCACCAGTGCGGGCTTTAGCAATACCATACGGCATTTCACCAGCATTTAAATAGTGATCGTAAAATTCCTCATACATTGGGCCATCATCCATCTCACCAAACTCAGTGAACTGTTTTGCTTCATGAGGATATTTGTCTAATATAGACTGCAATTCTGGGTTTACATTATCTGTTCCTTCAGACAAACCAGTGTCGTATGACAATTCTTGGTCTAATTTTTGTGATACCCATTCGTATGGATCGCCATCACGAGCCTTCATAGTTCCGTATGGCATTTCACCATTGTTACAGTAATGATCGTAGAGAGCGTCATATAGATGATCGCCCATATCTCCGCCGTCTTTAAAAGTTGCTACTTCATGCGGGAAACGCTTTAATACTTTTGCAAGTCCAGAATCACTTACGTTAAATTTTACACCCTCGACAATAATAGCAAACGAGCGACGGCGCTGCACTCTACTTTCTCCAACTGCTTTGTCAACACTCTTGTCAAATTTTGCTTTACTAACAGCGGCGTTAGGTGATTTTTGTGCTGCATCCCACCGTGCGGTAACTGCTTTACCTTTAAGTGTACCAGCTTTCTTGCCAGCTAATTTATCCAACGACTTCATAACACCAGTGCCACGACGATCTGCTTTGCCATCATCCATACTAGCATTGCTGCGGGCAGCATTTGATTTCTTGGCATAGCTACCCAATGTATGTTTGCTCAATTCAGTTAATTGTTTTTCAGAAATTCGAGTTCCGTCTTCTTTAACTAACGAGTATTGATCAGGATTTGGCATTTTTGCTCTTGCCATAGTAGCAGCACGAAAATCTGGGTAACCTTGCCCAATTTTTTTGTTTGTTCCTTTTTGCACAATATAACATTTACGTGATTGTGGAGACGCAGGAGATTGTTGTATTGGTTGACGTTCATTTGATCCAGCAAAATCACGTTCTGCTGCATGGCCCATGGCAGCTAAACTAGGAGCCTCATCAAGATTTTTATTTGTATTATCTTTATTAGTTGGGGCAGATTTCTTTTTTTGCATGTTTCTTGCTTTTAACTTTGCAACATGTTTTGCTTCAGCACTTTTGCTCATTTTGTCAGGTGCATGATCTGAATCACCCCACATTTCGTTAACTTCTTCTGCACCGTTAGCACGATCTTCTTCCCACTGGGACCGAGACAACTTGCCACCCTTAGCTTTATATGCTAAGAATTTGTCATGTGGTTTATCTTCTGCTTCTGCTTCCCAATCACGTTTCCCAAATGCTGGTCTATTATTTTCTTCGCTCTCTGGCAAATTACCAACTGGGCCGTGCTTACCCTTAGATTGTATAATGGCAGCTTTTAGATTTTTCTGCGCGTTCTTAGGCTGCAATGGTTTCCCACCAGTTGACAACTTAGTTAAATCGCGTCCATTCAATTGATCTTCTTGACTACGATATTTGTCCACTGGGACTTTTTTAGTCTCGCCGTCATATCCAGATGGTTCATTAGTATATGTTCCACCCACTGGGCCAACTTCACCATTTTTATGCTTAAATCCTGGCGGATGCCCCGAGGCAGAATACCCTTGACGCCACTTGGCAGCTTCCTGAACTGAATTTTCAGTAAGAGTTGTTTTTGCTGGGCCTTCTAACGCGGCTAATTTTGCTAAAATGTCTTTCATATTATTTTACACCTTTCTTAGCCACTGGGCTTTTATTATTTTGCGGAAGATCGTTAGTAGACTTAGTATCTACTTTTTCAGTTTTTTCAAACTTAGTTACACGATCAGACGATTTGCGTTCTGTCTCAAGTTCCTTCAACATACTGTCAAGACGCTTCTGGCCTACTTGGACTTGACCACCTGTAACAGTCTCCAAATCCTTAGTTAACACTGCATCTTTCTTTTTTGTTTCATCTTGATTCTCGTCATCCAAATCAAGTTCTTCATCTGGTTGATTTTTAGGAACCACTTTCACTCTACCTGCTGGCAATCTACCGTGTGTTAGCAATGCCTGCAACACCTGTGCATCGTTACATGGGTATTTCTAGGAAACTCAGGCGATTTGTTGCAAATAGGCAATCGCTTAGGTTTGCTAATTGTTGATACCTCAAACGCATTAAGTGCATGCTCAATTTGGTCAAGCACTTCATTTGTTGTTTCTAAGTCTGCAAGTTTAATCTTAAAATCGTAAGTTTTTTCTTCGCTTTCAAGTAAATACTGCGTAAACTGTTTAATCATAGTAATAATCCTAGGTCTTAGTGTTATTTATCAGTTTTTTGACTACCATACCCTTCCCCTCAATTGCTGTTGATTGTCCAGCATTATTTTTTTCTGCTTGTTGGTCCAATCGTGCTTTTTTAAGCTGTAAGTCAACCATTTTTAATTTTTTATCCATCTTGGCCATTCTTGCTGTAATGGCGTGGCCCAACAACATAGATGCGGATTGTAATATAGGACCGCTAAACCTTGGCTCTACGTTCATACTTAAATCTATTAAGTCTGTAAACGTGTTTTTTGCTAAATCAGCCAACTCATCCATTTCCTTATCGCTAGCATCTAAGTCGCGAACAGTTGGTAACGCTTCATCAATTTTATCAATTGCTGCATCAACTTCAGCCAACTTGCTTTTGGTTTCTTCAATGTCCGCTTGTTCTTGAGCAATAGCTTCCTCGTCATCAACTGACGTTGGTTGCCCAAGTACATCTGCAGGTGGCAAGCCAAAGAGTTCTTCTAATTTGCGAGTAATAATAATTCTCCTATGTTATTTGCGGCCGCCGCCAGCAAACAAATCTTTTTCAGTCACTACACGAAACTGAATATGATTTCTACCGCACCAAGCCCTAGCTTGCATCCATTTTGCCATGTTAACTGCAACTGCGGCTCGATCACGTAAGCTTTTAGCACCATCCATATTTACTTCTTTTGATGGCTTAATCTCAATTAGTTCAGCGTGGTTTTGACCTTTTGCATCTTTGTAAACTACAAACACATCAGGCACATACGTTGTATTCTTTCCAGTTAACGGGTTACGGTATGGTATTCTTACTGCTTCACTTGCCCATTGCATTACACTTGGATGATTGTCACAGAATGTAAAGAATGCTAATTCCCATGAGCTTCTATATCGAGGAGATCTGTTACCCACATACTTTTCTGGGTTTTTGGGTTTAAAAATCCCCTGTGAAAATTTAGTTGTCATATTATGAAATTATAGTTCGTGCTATGTATTTGTTTGCCATTGGTGCATTGCTAACCCCAAGCATACTTGTATTAATGCGGTTAAGATTCAAAAACATTGCAAGGTAGGCAGTTAACTCAGTGCCTTGCATTGTCATAAATTTATGTAAAATTATCATAGGGTCTATATTTTGTGCGTTAGCTGTATGTATAAGTGCGCCCGCTAACGCTCTTGCACTATCTTTAGTCATTGTAATTTTTTCAAAGTACCCAACAATAGTATCATTTAAATCTTGCGGCACATCGTATTTTAAATTCGACAAGTTATTAAAATAAGCAGTCGTTATATCACGTTTGATAGAGTCTAAATTGTTTATTTGTGTCATAATAATTATGCGTAGGATGTTCCAATTGTTCTAGTAGCATCAACTGAATCTACTTGCACTGCGTTAGTATTTGTTATCATGTCATCAGGCATAGATTGTTGAATGTTTGATACATTGTTATACATTAATGTATCTGAAGAATCAGATGACGTAGCATAAGACATCACTTCTTCTGATAATCTTCCTAGCCCGCCAACTGGCATTGCTGGGCTTATTCCAGTCAATGGAAGCACATTTATACCATTTTCAGATGGACCAGTTATAGAGTTAGCTGTACTTCCGACGCTAGCCATAAACGAGCCAACACTAGGTATACTAACAGGTGCAAACGCATTAGTCGAGGACGTTAAAGTTTGACCAATATTTGTAGACCCTAACTTAGACAAACCAGATTCTGCACTTGCTGCAAGTCTACCTGCAGAAGCAATTGCATCAGCAGTGCTGAATAATCCGCCAGCAACGTCGCCATTTGAAAAAGCATCTACTGCATTGCCAGCTGAGTCAATCACTTGTGTAGCAGATCTAATTCCACGTTGCAAAATAGATAACAAGTTAACTGCCTCTGCCGCTGCCTTACCTGCTGGATTGTCATATATTGAATTTACTATCTTGTCGTATAATCCTGGGCGGTACATAACATAATCGTTTTGCCCACTACCGCTGCCAGTATTATCACCGCCAGGATATGGAGCTGGCATACCATGTGGAGACGTAGTACGATCGTAATGCAGGTTAGCAAATCCCTTAACTGTAGATTGTGAGGTTGTGCCGCCTTTAAGTAATATACCTTCATATTCAACAGTCATTTGGTGTTGCATAATGCCAGCTGATTCATATGAATTATGATCACCATTTGCGTAATTTTTAATAATTGGATTAATTAGTGTATACTCACTGAATTTTCCCTTAGTTAAACTGTAAATTCTAATACTAGACAAAAATCCATCTTTAGTGTTTCCACGGTATCCCCAATCTAATCCGCTTGGGTCAGCATAGTAATACGAATAGTAATCATACAAAAATTTTCGTACTGCATCTGAATTATCATCATGAAAGGTTATATTTATTGGATCGTACCTAACTTTTGTTTGAATAATATACGGCCTGTTATAGTTATTCATTGTTTTAGTATCAAACGTTAGTTTAGGAAGCGAACATTGTTTAGCAAGCATACCTATTGTTTGATCTCCTGTACCTCCAAGGAAATCAAAAAACAAATGAAACATAAACGCAAACTTCGGTGCATAAGCATACGTTCCTTGTCCTCTACCCATGTCCCCAACAAATAATTGTTCAGCATGTTGATAGTCACGTAACACACCTGGCTGAGCACTTGATGAGCTAGATCCACGCCTTACAGTATACGAACTATTCGACGCTGATTCTTCTGATAAATTGTAAAGCTGAGAATCTTTAGCAGCATTAAACTCTGACGGCGTATCTGCACCTTGATCATAATTATATGCTTGAGAATCTTTAGACGGACTAAATGAATCTGCTCCGTAGTTAGTATCCTGCGGGTCTACTGCATACGCAGGTGGTAGAGACTCGTTGTAAATTTGTGAATCTTTAGCAGCATTAAAAGTTTCAGAAGCAAACCCAGTGTCTTGTGGATCTGTTTCGTATGCTGGGGGCATAGCTTCATTGTAAATCTGTGAATCTTTAGCGGCATTGAAAGTTTCTCCACCAAAACCAGTGTCTTGTGGATCTGTTGCGTATGCCGGGGGCATAGCTTCATTGTAAATCTGCGAATTTGTTGCCATATAGTATTTATATCAAAAAATTAACTAACTACATAATGACGAAAAGGAACCGTTATGGTTCCTTTTCTTAATGTGTGTAAGTTTTTGTTATGCACTAACACCAGTTGATTGTACACCTTGTGTACGACCAATATCTGCGCCAACTCCAGATCCGTCTGATTTCTGCAATGCGTTATCGTATTTTATTGTTAACGCAATTGTTGCTGCTTCATTTGTACCATAGTTCATATCACCATAGTCAACTCCGGTTAACATGCAACCATACATTTCCCATGTTTCTAGCACTGCTGGTTCAAATTTACCATTGCCACCGTCTAATATTTCTAAACGGGTAACAAACTTATAATCAATACCAGAAGCTGCACTAGCTTGTTCCATAAAGTCAAATTGCTTTTGAATTTGCTCGCCAACTAATTTTGATACATTGCCAACTGCGTCATCACGCAATGTGCAAGTAGAATCTGCCCAAGTATATTTTCCAAGGATAGTAACTTTACTGTTATACACTGGAAGTTCAATTGGTTCCCACGTTGGATTTGGACGTTTAAAATCCACAACTTGTTTAGTTAACTCTACCTTGTTTGTATTAACTCCAAAGCTTTCAAAAGTAACGCGGAAGCGAAACTTTAACTTTGGCATTAGCAAACCTTGGTTAGATGCACTTTGATTTGTCGGTAACGGTACCGAATGTTTTAATAATGATGCTATTGACACAATAATTCTCCTTGTTGTGCTGCTTATTAATATTTAGTTCAAATAAAGCAAAAAAACTCTATTTAGTATAAACAATTATATGAGCACTTAATAATGTTCTCGTAAAATAAGAGCGTATCGCTACGCTCTTATTTGTTTACTTACCGCTAGCCTTAATACCACCTGGGTTCTTCAAGCGAATTGGAATGTAGATAAATTCAACAGCTTTCATTGGCTCAATTGCAATATCAACATACAACTCGTTACGAGCAATACGATCATTTGTATTATTAGTCTCATCACAAATAACCAAGTAGTCGTAAATACCACGTTTTGCGATTAAGTCATTGATAGCACCAGAAATTACTTGGCGAATCTGATTACGTGTAATAGCATCATTTGGTTCGAACAAGAATCCATCACCAACGTGCGCAAGAATTGTACGGATGTAGTTAATCAAACGTGCAACGTTTACGCGATCCATTGAGCTAGCAAAACCATTACGTGTCTTATTGCCAAAGTTAACTAAGCCAACACCTGGAAGAATCGTCAATGGGTTAATGTTTAACTGATACAATGCATCACGCAATCCTTGGTTAACACCGTTACGCACAAAGCTACCACGGCGGCGATCAACGTAACCAATGTCAGTTGCATTATCAATTGTTCCGCGGCGTGTTCCAGCGTATGCAAACCATGGATATGAAACTTGGTCTGATTTAATAGCGGCACGTAAAATCATATGGCTTGCTGGCATCATAATAGTGTTACCTTGCAAGTCATTAGTTAAAGCGTGTGGGTAGTAAACACCTAAGTATGGGTCTGCTGTAGACAAACCTTTACCAGTGGTATTGTTAGACCATGCAGTAAAGTCCATAATCTTAGCAGGCATATCCATTGGTGTATCACCAATAATAAACGCTGTATTCTTACGGTCGTTGTTTAACATAACCATGTTACTAATAAGTTCTTGGTACCCAGGAGCAACAATTAAGTTGAACTGGAAACTTTCTTCACGTACGATATCGTTAGCATCTAACGCACCGCGCATTGCTTTAACGACCATAATACGCTGTGAATTGTGTCCCATGTATGGGCTACCATCATTTTGTAAACCACTTGAAGTAACCCATGTAGCACGTTGTACTGGCAAGTTGTCATGCCCAGTTACCGGATCAATCATTGCTTGATCTGGATATGAATGCTCATTAAAATAGTTAGACATATACCGTTTAATATTAAAGCCAGAACGGCGTGTGTTAAACAATAAAGTTCCACGTGGATATAATCTGTGGTCAGGGCAGTCTAAATCTTTATAATTACTTGTTAACATGTCAGCAATTTCAGACACTCTACCAGCAGCTGGGTCAACAGTACCACTGGTATCCCAACGTGCATCAGCAAACACAATACCATTTTGTGTTATAATATCAGTGTTATCAAGTAGCTGCCATTTGTGGCCTGTCCAACGTGAAATTAAAGGATAATTTTCTAAATCACCAGTATTAATCCATAAGTCACCTGCAACCAACGGAGTCGTATCTGCTTGAGTAATTGGAGCTATTGGTGCCATTATTGGACCAGCAGGGTCAGTTTGTGTTAAGTTAAAACCACGTGCATCCCTTGATACATTTTTGTATCCTTTCCATCCAGTTGTATCATTTATCATGATATCAACATCTAATGGACTGTTGTAATACCACATTGTACCATCTTCTGGTGCAGTATATGGTTGAGAGAATGAATAGGTATACACTAATGGAGCAAAGTTGCTACCAATTAAAATGTTAGTTCCTGGCTTGTAACGTAATCCAACAGTAGCTGATGTAAATCCAGCAGTAGTTAACGGAGTACCTACTACATTTTGTAACTCAACTACGCCGCCTTGCCTATGATGTAATGTAATAGCACCAGTTGCTTCAATAGTAGCAGAAATATCTGGAATGTTAGCTGCTAACAATGCACTAACAAAATCATCAGACGATGGTCCGCTTAACGTAATAACATTGTCAAGCAACGATGATTGACCAGTTAAAGATGATTTAATTCTAAATGCATCACCAGTAACAAATACCATTGGTGAATTTGGTACATTACCAAAAATAGACATTGACCCTTGCGTTTCACGGAAATACGGACGATAAGTTACAGTGCCGTTATTAAGTACATCACGCAATACATATAAAGAACCTGCTTCAATACTAAAACCACCGTTAAACCGATCAAGTTGGTAAATTGCTTCCGCCTCATCACTAAAAATAGGGGCAGCAATCGGAGTCCAAACATCATCTGCTTCGTTAAATACTTTGAAACTTAAATTTGCGCCTGCGCCAAGAACAGATGTCTTAACCCAAACGCTACCGCTTGGACGTGGAGTATCATCAGTAATTCTCCAGTCTGGAATTTGTACATAACCACCAAATTCTAATGCTGGAGAAGTAGTAATATATTGCTCAACAACTCCAGAAAAATTAGTAAATGTAGTTTGAATGCCCATTGCAAATGCAGGGGATCCTGGTCCGTCTACAATTTTAAGCAAACCATCAGCAGTAACACCGTCACTCTTAGCATCGTTAGTTACAAACAAAACTACTTTATTATTTGACGTACCAGCAGTAACACCTGGGATATTAGCACTGTTAATGCTAGACACTGCCAATGCAGTCGATGAGCCAATAAACGACACAGTAACGGCGTTAATTGTCATTTGGCTACCTGGTGTAATCGTTGGACTAGATACAGTACCTTGAACTGCTGGGAATGAATTTTGCCAATCAGTACTTCCTACTTGGACCCAGTTGTTATCTAAACGTTTATAGAACAAGTAATTATTTGGACTATTTGCAACAATTGCGTAAGAACCAATTCTACCAACACTAGAGTTTGGTGTTAAAATTCCAGCAATATTAGTAACATTTGTAGTTGACGTAATAATTAGCGGAGCTTTGTTCACAAACGTTTGTGTTACAGCATTCCATTCATACACACCCCATGCCGAGCTTGTTAAATCTAGCCAATGTGTTCCATCAGTAGGGTTACCAATTGGGCGTATTGATGTTCCAGCTAATTGGTCAAGGTCAATGTCAGCCCTGATAATAAACATACGGTTTACTACACCTAACGCACTGTATGCAGCCATCAATCCGTATTCGTTCAACTCATTGCCATGGGATGGAGTACCAGAAGCACTTTGTTTAAAATCAGGATAACCGAAATTTGTAATTAAATCACGTTGGCTTGTAACTGCAACTAGTTTGCCTGCAAACTCTTTTGTAGTGTATGGTGCAACTAAACCATTAAAAATTTTATCCTGTGCTGTTGCCAACAACACAAATGGTACTGTTCCAACGGCAGTCGATACATATTGCGACTCGTCGGATACGGTAATCTCTAGACCTGGGGATACTAACATAGTAGGATACTCCTTAATAACATGTTAAAGATATTTATCGATCCAAGTGAAAAAACCGCGTCTTGACGGGTGCTTTATAAAGCCTTGCTATAAATATTAGTATGTTAGAGCAAAAATTATGCCCATGTTGTAAAGTAAAATTGGTTGCAATTAAAGTCAATGTTATAAGAAAAAGAAAAAGCCAGCCCCTGCTGGTTGGATCAGGGCTGGCTATAAGAAAAAAGACAAGTGTGAAAAATGTAATTTTAAATTTAAGTTTTTTGAGCAATCATCTGTGTTTCATGTTGACGGTGATAGTGAGAACAACGATTGGTTAAATTTAAAAACTGTGTGTGCAAATTGTGCAATAGAGGTAGTCAAATCTAAGTCACAATGGGTTGCGTCACCCACTACGCTATCTCCAGATTTTTAAGAATTTTAGTATCTACTAGATTATACAAATCATCTTTAGTACCATCATTATTCAACTCTACATCAAAGTTGCACCCAACCCAATCCCACTCTGATCTATGAACTCCCAATGAACTCATTGTTTGCACTGCATTAGCATCATACTGTGCTTGCTGTGCAATGTCCCACCAAACTGGGTTGCTCCCACGGGTTACGCAAACAGTTATTGCCCCAGCATTAGACAACATATCCAACTCGTTAACAAACCGAACATCACTTATGACAATGTCAGATTGCCGCATCTGCTCTAGTTTTCGCTCAAGGCTTGCAATCCAAATATCATCATGAAATCCTGCTCTGCATACATCAGTTCCCCAATATTGTAAAACCCAACGCGGTGTTAGATGTGGCATGTTTAATTTTTTTGCCCACCAATGGTCAACTTTTTCTCGTTCTGCTCTTGCTTCTGCAGTTTTACCCTCTAGCATATCACGATCCCAACTAAACACTGCTGCAACAGCATCTTTAAGAGTACCAGCAAATGATTCTCGTCTAAATCCATGCATTGTCACTAGGTAATCTGACACAGTGTCTTTACCGCTACCAATAAGACCACTTATTGAAACTATTGTCATAATTTTTTCTCGCTTTTGTATTTTAATAAAAATAAAGTAATGTCGTGTGTCGAACCACGTATTTGATATTTTAGTGTACTTGAATATCCATTATCTTCATACCATTTTTCTTCCCACGCTAGTACATTGTCTATTGCCCCACCAGCAATGATTTTTGATGCATACTCAATTAACACAAAACTGTCAGTGAAAGATTTACTAGCCCACTCAGACATCTCTGCTATAACATTTTCGTAATATGTTTCTGCAGATCCTGACACATCATCGCTAAGTTCAAAAGAAACGTGAACATCAAAATTGCTTGTCGTATGTTGATTCACGCTTGTAATATGCATATTGCATATTGTAGCACACGCTACGATAAAAACCAAATAATTTTGGTTACCCAACTACCCAAGTTAACGGTGTGCTGCTGTCAACGTATTTGCCTAAATCTTCCATAAGAGCAACCATTTCCTCTTTTGCCTCAGCCTTTAGTGCAGCGCCGTTTAACGAAGTGCCGCCTTGTGGCCCAGCAATAGTAGCAAATTTTTCTCTTGCTTCACCCAAACTGTGCTTTGCAACACTATACGCATAGTCTTGAATCCACGGAAATGCGCGACTATCGTTTAAAATTACTTGATCTGGCTTGTAATTATACACTTGCAGCAATACAGTTTCACGCTCGCTTGGCATGCGGCGATTAACTACCAATTTTTTTGTCGCTGGGTTAAATGTAAACGTAATGTACCCACCAAACATTTTCATAGTTAACTTTTGATAGTCAACAAACAATTCGTACCCAACTAGCCCGCCCACACGACCTGCAACTAACATGTAGGTGTTTAGGAACCCAGAACTAAATGGCTCAAATTGTGTTGCACTTGTTAACCCACCCAACCCACGACGATGAATTGCTTTAACGAACATTATCTCACGTGGTAGAATGTATTCCTGTGTGTCTGCAACTAAGTCCAGGAAGCAATATGATTCTTCTTCTGCCCGTTCAGCACGTTGCCGATAACGGAGCAGTGCTTGCTTAATTGCCATGTCATAGTGTTCTTTGTCTAGTTCAACGTCAACCATTTGATCGCCAAGACGTAACCGTATGTAATCAATTACATCTTTCTTTTGATCGCTGAGAGTTGGTAATTCTGGATAATCTGGTACTGTTGGCATAGTGGTCTCGTAGTATCTATTATTTATACTAGAGACCACCCAAATGCTAACCTACCTTAAGCAGCAACTGATGCTCATTAATTCGGCCTGACGCTCTAACTTCTACTGCCCTAATATCCTTCATAAATGTGCGCAATGCCACTTTACCAGCTTTCATTAGCTCTTTGAGCTGCTCATCTGGCTTCCGCAGTGTTTTACACACACTTGCACTAGTATCAAATCCAATTATTGTCGTGCCTTTAACTGTCAATTCCATTGCATACTGATCAGCAACGTAGTGAATTAGTTTGCGAGTCTTAGTATCAAAACACCACAGTTCCTTAGCACCAACAATGTTTACTGGGTTAATACTAACAAGTTTAAGCGACTTGTCTTCCTTCATGTATTTGACTTTGGCTACCAACTTGTCTTTAGCAACTGGTTTTTTAACTTTTGCCTTCTTAACTGCCTTCTTAACGGCTGTATAACTTTCCAAATCAGCCATTAGCTTAACATAAAAGTCACCAATTCGTTTCAAGTCTGCTTTCTTAAGGAAGGAGTATCCCTCGTTAAGTTGCTTGTCAGTGCCTGCGACAAACTCAGTAATTTCGTCAATTTGCTTTTGAAAAACTGCGCGAATTTTACCAATTTGCGATTGTGCTACGCCACGAGATGTTAGAAAATCGTAAATTTTAAACTCAATTGGCAAATTATGGAATACGTTATCAACTTGACCTTCCAGCTCACCAATTACCTCTGCCGTTTTCTCTGCAAGACGCTCTTGAATAGTAGGAGCATGCACTACCGGGCCCTTAGTTGTTTTGAGTGCAGCGGCGATTCTAGCACGTTCAGCACGTTGTTCTTCAACAATAGGAGCAACAATTTTTTCAAGCTCTGCCATTAAGCTAGCCTTATGCTTTTCTCGCATTGGCATTCCCATTGTCGTAGCCTTAACTAGGCTGCACAATGTCATTGGTGTTTGCTCCGGAGTAGTCAGTGCATACGCATCATGCTGCTCTTTAGTCCATTTAGTGTTTTCTTTCAACCAAGCCACTACATACTTTTTCAAATCTTTTTGTGTATTGTTGTAGTTGTAAAAGTTAAGACTTTTACGAAGATAGTGATCAAATTCTGCATCTTCAAAACACACTGCTCTATCAGCATCCCACACGGGCTCCCCAAGGGCGCCGTGGCGGCTCATAGTTGGTTCTTTTTTAGTTTTAGCTTTAATCTTGATTCCGGCAACGGTTACCATACTACATCCTTTGTTACAATATATGTAAATTCTCAAGTTCGTTGTTTATCAGCAACACTTGCTCTGCTACATTGTGCCTGTTTCTGCCGTGTAGCCTACGATCCTCAACTTCTAATTGTGATAACTTCGTATTCATTTCTCTAATGTTTTTGAGCAGTTTAGCCGCCTCCATTAGATTACTAGGATTCCTAATTTTCACTAATGTTCGCAGTATTTCGTACTCTACATCATTAAAATCTAACGAAGTCTTTATTTCCATTTAATGATTATACTACATTTCTTAAAAATAGAGGTAAACTTCTTTAAAATCTTTGCATAAATACAACATAAATGGGGTTGACTATGCCAAGGATATCGATGTGGAAGGAAAACAAGGGCTCTGATTTTAAATTCATTGACCGTGTAATCGCAGAAATGTATGTTGCGGGCGGCACTGGCGTGGGTATCCACAAATATTTAGGTCCAATGGATCAAGGCCCAACAGGTGACGCAACTAAACCAACTTACGCTACTGACAGCCCATTTAACATCCAAGATATTTTGTTCCTTGAGAATAGAGACCGAAAATATGACACTGACGTGTATTTGATGCGTGGTATCTACCAGCGCAGTGATAATGATTTTGACCTAACGCAATTTGGTATTTTTTTGCAATCTGGCACTATTATAATGACCTTTCATCACAATGAGATGAAGGAAATATTAGGCCGCCGCATAATGAACGGCGATGTTATAGAGCTATTTCACCTTAAAGACAGCGATGTGTTTGACACTGCTACTGCACTTAAACGATTTTATGTTGCAGAAGACTGTTCGTGGGCAACCGAAGGGTTTAGTCCAACTTGGTATCCACATTTATGGCGCGTTAAGTTAAATCCGCTAGTAGACAGCCAAGAATACAAAGATATTCTAAATCAAATTTCAACTGGCACTGATACGTCTGGGCCAATGGGCACACCTGGTGACACTGGAACGTTAGCAGATGTAATAAGCACTTACGACAAATACATAGCGATAAACGAGGCAGTATTAATTCAAGCTGACGCCGATGTTGGTAAGAGCGGGTACGATGTTAGTAAATTGTACTCATTTGGAACTGATGAGAACGGCGATACCCAACGAGTTAATTATACAGCAGACAACATGACAAGAATTGCGTCAAGTTTGCTAACTGCTGACCAAGGAACATACTCACCAGCTGAACAACAAAATCCAGTTGGGTATTTAAGCGGCGATGGGCTTGCCCCAAATGGGCTAAATGTAATAGCAGGGGTAAGTTTCCCTACAAGTCCGTACATGGGCGATTATTGTTTGCGTTTAGATTACTTACCAAACAGGTTGTTTAGATTTAACGGTAGTAGATGGGTTAAAATAGAAGATGACGTTCGGTCAAATCTAACACCTGGCGATCCAGATAACAAAACATTACGAAACAGTTTTGCAAACAATACAAAACAATATGTTCTTCAGAACGGCGATACTATTAACGAGCGGCAATCGTTGTCACATGCGTTAAGACCAAAAGCAGATTATTAAAAGGTAATACAAGTGAACCAATTTTTTTACGACGGGCAAATTCGGCGATTTATCATCCAATTTATACGCATTTTTAGCCACTTTCAGGTAGAATTTGGCAAAGATCGCAATGGTTTTACCACGTTGCAGCAAGTACCAGTGTTTTATGGTGACTCGTCACGTCAAGTAGCCACAATATTGAGCGGAAATTCAGAAAACGCTCTACCAAGTGTCCCATGCATTGCTGTATATATTGCAGGGTTTGATTATGATAGACCGCGTGTCCAAGAACCATACCACGTTAGCAAATTACATTTGCGTGAACGGTCTTACGACGATGTAACTGACACTTGGGGCCACGATCAAGGTGATGCGTTTACAGTTGAACGTCCAATGCCGGTGCCATACAAGCTTACCCTTAAGGCAGACATGTGGACAAGTAACACAGAACAAAAATTACAGTTAATTGAGCAAATAACTCCGTTGTTTAACCCTGCATTTGAAATTCAAAGTACTGATAACTACGTTGATTGGACTAGTCTAAGTGCAGTTTACTTAACTAACACTGTTTGGTCGTCAAGGCAAATACCGTCTGGATCTAGCAATCAAATTGACATAGCAACTATGACATTTGAATTGCCTATATGGTTAAGCTTGCCAGTTAAAGTTAAGAAAATGGGCGTTATTCAACGTATTATATCTAGTATGCTTGATGCCAACGGAGATTTATCTGGAGATTTGGCAAACTCATCACTGATGGCGCGGCAGGTATTGTCACCACTCAATTTTAGTTTAGTATATTTTGGGAACACGTTAAGATTAGTACAAGAGGGCGGCAATATAATAGAGACAAACGATGGTACTACGATCACAGGTGTTGAGTATCCATGGCAAGAACTAATTGACAATTACGGGGGTTCATTAGTAAACGGACTAACTGAAGTTAGACTAGAGCAATCAAACGGAAGCGTTGTCGTTGGGACAGTATCTTTCCATCCAACTGACCCAAACACACTACTGTTTACTCCTTATGTTGACACTATACCAGCAAACACGCTGCCTCCAATAAATGCAATTATTGATCCGTTTACAATGCCAGTTGATTCCACATATCTCAACGTACCAGCTGGCACAAGATATTTAATTTTGCATGATATTGGCTCAATGAGCAACGTTGATCCAGCGATTGCGTGGAAAGGTGTAGACAACAGCAATTTAATTGCTAAAATGTATGATATCATTGAATATACTGGCGCTCATTGGATAGTATCTTTTAACGCTGCTGGGCAACCAGACGTTAAATACGTTACTAACATGAAATCAGGACTACAATTTAAATGGGACCCAGAAGCTAAACTATGGACAAAATCGATAGAGGGGAAATACACCCCAGGGTCATGGACAATCGTTCTGCAAGCATAAAGCAAAATGTTGGTGCACTAATCTTTAGTAAAAAAACTAAGAGGTTTTTATTTCTGTTGCGCAACGGAAGTCGATTTTCTGGCTCATGGGGGTTAGTTGGCGGTAAGTTAAACAAAGGCGAGTT